>Ga0209963_1000153_pt1 | contig 232471 bp, 210 predicted proteins | sample ThiBio_1000_biof_2_FD_183957 | JGI IMG/M metagenome (GOLD analysis project Ga0209963, IMG submission 183957) | Wastewater bioreactor microbial communities from Cape Town, South Africa - Thiocy_cont_1000_biof (SPAdes) | ecosystem: Engineered > Bioreactor > Thiocyanate-remediating >... | reverse complement strand
AGATCGAGGTCTCCACCGCCACCTCGTCCTTCGTGCCCTGATGGACGCGCCCGCCGGCGCCTGAATATTCGCCCTCGGTGTTCTCGCGGATGCACAGAATGTCGAAGCCTTCGGCGCGCAGCGGCCCGGTCACGCCCGGCAGCAGCCGGTGCGGACGGATATTGGCGTATTGCACGAAAGCCTTGCGGATCGGCAGCAAGAGGCCGTGCAGCGAGACGGAATCCGGCACTTCCTTCGGCCAGCCGACCGCGCCCAGAAAGATCGCGTCGAACTTGCGCAGCGTCTCGATGCCGTCGGCCGGCATCATCGCGCCGGTCTCCTTGTAATAGGCGCAGGACCACGGGAAGCTCTCGCTCTCCAGGCGGAAGCCGTTCCGCCCCGCCGCCTTCTCCAGCACCGACCACGCCGCCGCCGTCACAGCAACGCCGATCCCGTCGCCCGGGATCAAACCTATCGAATACGTCTTCATGACGGGTCCCTCCTCAAAGGTCTATGAGCACGCTTTTGGTCTTGCGATTGGCGAGATAGGCCTCGCGGCCCAGATCCTTGCCGATGCCGGAACTCTTGTAGCCGCCGGTCGGCAGGATGTGGTCGCGCGAGCGTCCGTAGCGATTGATCCAGATCGTGCCGGCCTGCAACGCCTTCGCGACGCGCAGCGTGCGCGACAGGTCGCGGGTGAATAGGCCCGCAGCCAGACCGTAAGTGGGATGATCGGCCAGCGCCAGCGCTTCCTCTTCCTCGCGGAAGGTCTGGATGGTCAGCACGGGGCCGAAAATCTCCTCCGTCACCGCCGGGGACTTTTCATCGACGCCGCGCAGCAGCGTCGGCTCGTAGAAATAGCCCTCCCGATCCATCGGCTTGCCGCCGGTGACGCATTCCGCGCCGAGGCTGGCCGCCTTCCGGACGATGCCGTCGATGCGCGCAAGCTGGCGTTCGGAGATGATCGGCGAATATTGCGAATTCTCGTCCCAGGTCGGGCCGGGCCTGATATCGGCCATGCGGCGCGCGATGGCCTCGCTCAGCGCGTCGGCGATGCTCTCGTGTACGATGAGGCGCGAACCCGCCACGCAGGCCTGCCCGGCATTGGACAGGATGCTGCGCGCCACGCAGGCGGCGGCTAGCTCCAGATCGGCGTCGGCGAACACCAGTTGCGGGCTTTTGCCGCCGAGTTCCAGCGTCATCGGCTTGATGCCGGTGCGGGCGATATTCGCCATGATCGCCGCGCCCGCCGCGGTCGAGCCGGTGAAGCTCACCTTGGAAACATCGGGATGGCGGGTGATCGCGTTGCCCGTGGTCGGGCCGTCGCCGAGAACGATGTTGATCAGCCCCGCCGGAATGCCGGCCTTCACGGCGAGCTCCGCCATGTAGAGCGTCGAGAAGGGCGTGATCTCCGACGGCTTGAGGACGACCGCATTGCCGGCTGCCAGCGCCGGACCGAGCTTCCATCCCGCCATGGAGATGGGGACGTTCCACGGCGTGATCGCGCCGACGACGCCGTAAGGCTCGCTGAGCGTCATGCCGAAGCTGCCGGTGCCGGTCGGCACGACATCGCTGCCTTCCTTGTCGGCGAATTCGGCGAAGAAACGTATCTGCTCGGCGGTGACGGCGATATCGCCGTCGATGAGCTGCGCGATGGGCCGTGTCGAGGAAACGGCCTCAAGGCGTGCCAGCGTCACCGCCTCCTCCTGCATCAGATCGGCCCAGCGATGCATGGCATTGAGCCGCTCGCGCGGGCGCGCATCGGCCCAGCCGCTCGCCTTCTGCGCCTCTTTGGCCGTCGCCACGGCCCGGTCGACCATGGCGGCGTCCGCGACGGGGCAGTCGCCATACGCCTTGCCGTCGGAAGGGCGGCGCATTTCCAGCCCGCCACCGGCCTGCACGCGCTCGCCGCCGATGAAGTGATAGAAAGGAAGTTCAAGCGCGTCGGGGTCGAAGCTTAAGGTCATGGCGGTCTCCCATCGTTTCCGGTCCGATGCTCTATTATTCGTAGACGCAGAGATAAATCTTGCGCACGGTCTCGATGGTGCGCCACACGCCGACGAAGCCGGGCTTCATGACAAAGCTGTCGCCCGCGCGGAAGGTCTGCGTCGCGCCGCCCTTTTCCTCGATCTCGACCAGGCCGGACAGGATATGGCAGAATTCGAGCGTCGTGCCCTTGATCGAATGGGTCTCGCCGGGAGTGGCTTCCCAGATGCCGGTCAGCACCTTGTCGTCCTTGGACGCATCCTGCGGCCAGGTCTTGAAGGAGGGGTTGCCGGAAATGAGCCGGTCGGGCGTGGCCTGCGATTCCTTCGGCGCGAAGGCGGGATTGGGGTCGATGCGGATCAGAAGCGACATGGGTTTCTCTTTCCTTGGCGGTCAATAGCCGCGTGTGCGATCGACGAGGCCGATCAGGGCTTGCCCGGCGCGATGCCGGCGAAGATTTTCGATCACCGACAGCGCGGCGGTGCGCGGCTGGGTGACGGATGCGATATGCGGCGTGATCGCCACCTTGGGGTGCGACCAGAGCGGATGTCCGGCCGGCAGCGGTTCGGGGTCGGTCACGTCCAGCATCGCTGCCGCGAGATGGCCGCGGTCGAGCGCGGCGATGAGAGCGTCCTGGTCGAGTTGCGGGCCGCGCCCGACATGCAGGAGCCGAGCGCCTTCAGGCAGCAGGGCGAACAGCCGGGCGTCGAGGATGCCGCGCGTCTCCTCCGTCAGCGGCAGCAGGCAGACGAGAATATCCGTGCGGCCGAGAAAGGCGGCAAGCCGGTCCGCGCCGTGAAAGCATTCGACGCCGTCGATCTGCTTGGGGCTGCGGCTCCATCCGGCGAGCGGGAAGCCGAACGGTTTCAGGCGCTCTATCGCCGCCTGCGCCAGCATACCGAGTCCCAGAAAGCCGATCCGGCGCTCACCCGCCTGCGCGACGGGAAGGGCGCGCCATTCCTGCTCCGCCTGCTGCCGGCGATAGGCGATCGCCTCGCGGTGCAGCGTCAGCACGCCCAGCGTCACATATTCCTGCATCATGCGGATGATACCGTCCTCGACCATGCGCACGAGCTTCACATGCGGCGGCAGGCTGGCGCTGAACTGGTCGACGCCGGCCCCGGTGGAGAACAGCACTTCCAGATTGCGGTAGCGGGCGAGGTCTTCGGGCGCGGTCCAGGTGATGAGATAGCGGATCGTAGCCGGGTCGAAGTCTTCGCCCGCCTCGTGGAAGGCCATGTCCGGCAGTTCCCGCGCGAAGGCCTCGCGAAAGATCGTGCCGCGCGCCGCATCGGAATTGAACAGAAAAGCCATGGCGTTATCCGCTTTCTACTGCAATTTCAGTCGCTTATGCGCTCAACCGGGCGCACAGCGCCGCGATCATCGCCTGACATGCGGCGAGTTCGCCCGTTTCGATATATTCGTCGGGGCGGTGAGCGCGGCCGATATCGCCCGGTCCGCAGATGATGGCGTCGATGCCGGCCTGCTGGTAAAGCCCCGCCTCGGTGCCGTAGCTGACGGCGGCAAGCGGCTCCTGCCCGGTGATGTCACGGGCGAGGCCGGCAAGCGCGTTGTCGGCGGGGAGCGACAGGGCGGGATAGGCGCTCAATTCGTGCCAGACCACCTCGAAACCGCGCTCGCGCTGGGCGAAAAGTTCCCGCTTCACCGGTTCGAGCAGGGCTGCGGGCGAGACGCCGGAAATGGCGCGCACCTCGATGTCGGCGGTGCAGCGGTCGGGAATGATGTTTACCGCCTGACCGCCGGAAACCACGCCGAATTGCAGCGAGGAATAGGGCGGCTCGAAATTGGTGTCGAAGGGTCCCCGCGCCAGCGACCGGCCGTATTCGACCGACCGGGCGATGACCTCCGCCATGGCGTGTACGGCGTTCAGGCCGAGATCGGGCCGCGAGGAATGGCCCGACCGTCCGACGATTTCGAGCCGCGCGGCGGCCTTGCCCTTGTGCGCGCGCACGGCCTGCATCCGGCTCGGCTCGCCGATGATCGCACCGAGCGGCTTGGCGCAAAGTCCGGGAAGTGCGGCGAGAAGATGCGGCACGCCCCGGCAGCCGGCTTCCTCGTCATAGGAGAAGGCGAGATGGATGGGCCGCTTCAGTCCGCCGCCGGCAAGGCCGGGCAGGGCGGCCAGCGCGCAGGCGAGGAAACCCTTCATGTCGGTGGTGCCGCGCCCGTAGAGCCGTTCGCCGTCGCGGCGCAGCGTGAAGGGATCGGCGGTCCATTCGGGTTCGCCGGCGGGAACCACGTCCATATGGCCGGACAGGATGTAGCCCGGCACGTCGCGCGGGCCGGCGGTGATGAACAGGTTGGAGCGGTCGCCCTCCGGGCCGGGCAGGATGCGGACCTCGGCGCCCGCCTGCCGCGCAAAGGCGGCGATCCATTCGACGATGGGGCCGTTGGCTGTTCCGACGACGGAAGGAAACCCGATCAGCGCCGCGAGGATGTCTTCGACTTGCATGGATGCCGTACCGTAAGTGCGATTGCCAGACCGGAACAGGATAACGCCGTGCGCGAGCGTTCCGTGCCGAAAGCGCCGCTGCTTTGGACGAAGATTGTGAAAGCGGGCGCGGAAGAAGCGTATCCTGCCGCGCCCGGCATGGGAGGATGCGGCAAAATATCGGCAGCGGTTATATTGAATGCAGCGGAGCAGTTGATAAAGAAAGACCTGAGGAGGACGGACGGCTGAAATGCGGAAATCGGTGCGCCTGCAATCGTTCGAACTGATCGCGCGGGATATAGCGGAGGTGGATGTCGGCCAGCTTCATGCGTTATCCTTGTCTGTCGGCTGGCCGCACCGGCCGAAGGACTGGGACCTGCTGCTGAAGGTTGGAAAGGGCCTCGCCGCCGTGGACGGTATCGGCCGGGTGTTCGGCTCGGCCATGTGGTTTCCCCATGGCGACGATTTCGCCACCCTCGGCATGGTCATCACCACGCCCCGCACCCAGGCGCAGGGCAATGGCCGCTGGCTGATGGAACAGGTTTTCGACCGCTGCGGTTCGCGCAATCTCAGCCTCAATTCCACCCGTGCGGCTTATAAGCTCTATCTCTCGCTGGACTTCGTGAAGGAGGCCACCGTCAGCCAATGGCAAGGCGAGGTGGCGGATATGCTGCCGGTGCGTCCCGCCGCAGAAGGTGAGCTCATCGAACTCGACCCCGCCGATCTCGATGCCATCGCCGCACTGGATGCGGTGGCCTTCGGCACCGACCGCTCGGACCTCCTCAGGCTGATCTGCCGTCAGGCGACGCTCTACGGCATTCAGCGGAATGGCGCATTGGTCGGCTATTCCTGCTGTCGCGAATTCGGCCGGGGACATGTGATCGGCCCTGTCGTCGCCATGAACGATCACGACGCCGTTTGCCTGACGGCAGTCCATCTGGAAAGTCTCAAAGGGCGGTTCGCGCGTGTGGATACGCGAGAGAAGGGCGGCGTTTTCGCCAGTTTCCTGATGGAAAGCGGTCTGCGTCTGTTCGGCACCGTGACGACCATGTCCAGAGGACGTCCGTTTCTCGACCGGCGGCAGGATCGGCCATGGGTCTACGGGCTGGCTGCCCATGCGTGGAGCTGACGGCGCCCACCGCCGCTCAGGCGGAAAGCCGGGCCGGCCGGTTCATGAATCCAGCAGCCGCTCCGCGATGGCCGCGGCAGCGGCGACATGCGACTGGCATGCCTCGGCGGCCGCTTCCGGCTGATTGCCTTCGATCGCTTCGAATATCTTTCGGATTTGCGCCGGGCCCGAAACCGTCCGGTTGGTGGTTGAGAGCGTCATGACGCGCAGGCGGGAAATCCGGCTGTTCAGGCGGCTGACGATATCCCACGCAATGTTATGACCGCTCGCCCTGAAAATGATGGCGTAGAATTCCGTTGTGGCATCCAGTATTCCGGGCGGAGAGCTTTTCCTCGAAACCCGGTCCAGCTCGTCCATCGCCGCGCGCAGCTTCTTCTTGACGGCCTCGTCGGCGACGCGGGCGCAGTCGCTGACCGCCTTCGCTTCCAGAGAGGCGCGGATCTCGTAGATCTGCCGCGCATCGTTCCAGCTCAGCCGCGCGACGATGGGCCCCTGCTTGGGTAGCATCTCGACCAGCCCCTCCGCTTCGAGATGCCGTATCACCTCGCGGATGACGGAGCGCGAAACACCGAGCTGATCGCACAGCGTCCGCTCCACAAGCCGCACCCCCGGCTCGAACAGTCCGCTGATAATGGCGCGCCGCAGGCGCTCCAGTGCGATCTCCCGCAAGGTCGCCGGAGGGGTCTCGATGCGGAGCGCCGCAAGACTCGCTTCATTCTTCGTCATGCTTCTTCGTATAGCTGCAAAAAAATTCACGTGCAAGCGCTTGACATGTGATAAGATGGTATACCAACATACAGCCAATCTGATGAACAGGAGGCTGGCATGGCGCCGACAATTCGCAAGACGCTCTTGCAGGTGGAGACAACGCTGATCGAGGGCGGCAGGCAGGCGCCGGCTCCTCTCAAGCTGATCGCGGCCATCGCCGTCGTGAAGAACCCGTGGGCGGGCCGCGGTTTCGTCGCCGACCTCAAGCCCGAAATCCATGACGTGGCGCCTGTGCTCGGCGAGCTTCTGACGAAGATGATCATCGAAACCGCGGGTTCGGGTGCTGTGGTCGAAGGTTACGGAAAATCCGCCGTCGTCGGTCTCGACGGTGAGATCGAGCATGCCTCGGCGCTGATTCACACGCTGCGTTTCGGCAATCATTACCGTTCCGCCGTGGGCGCGAAATCCTATCTGGCTTTCTGCAACACGCGCGGCCCGGCCAATGCGCCGATCATGATCCCGCTGATGGACAAGAACGACGAAGGCCGCCGTTCGCATTACCTGACGATCCAGTGCGCGGTTCCCGATGCGCCGGCCGCCGACGAGATCGTCGTCGCGCTTGGCGCTTCCATCGGCGGGCGGCCGCATCACCGTATCGGCGACCGTTATCAGGACCTCAAAGAGCTGGGCAATGATGTCAACAATCCCGCAGCGGTCTAGGACGCCGTCGGGCGCCGCCTATATCGACCTTGGCCGGGGAGACGAGACGGTGGTGCTCGTCCATGGCGTGGGCATGCGGATCGAGGCATGGGCGCCGCAGATCGCGCGGCTTGCGCGCGACAGGCGCGTCATCGCGCTCGATCTTCCCGGCCATGGCGAATCCGCCCCGCTGGACGGGCAGCCGGACCTGCCCCGTTTCGTGGAGTGGTTCGGCCGGACGCTCGACGAACTGGAAACCGGACCGGTGAATGTAGCAGGGCATTCCATGGGCGCGCTGATCGCCACCGGCGCCGTGGCCACCGCGCCGCGCAAGATAAAGCGGGTGGCGCTGCTCAACGGCGTGCACCGCCGCAGTCCCGAGGCACGGCTGGCGGTCGAGGCGCGGGCGGACGAAATCGGCTCTGGCCGGTTCGACCGCGAGGCGCCGCTGGAGCGGTGGTTCTCGGACGAGGAACGTCACGGCGAAGCCTGCCGGCTTGTCCATGACCTTCTCCAGATGGTGGACCCCGCCGGCTACGCGGCCGCCTACAAGGCTTTTGCGACGGGCGATTCCGTCTATTCGGACTGCTGGCCGCAGGTGACATGCCCAGCGCTGTTCCTGACGGGCGACGGAGACCCGAATTCCACGCCGGAAATGGCGCGAGAAATGGCCGCCGCGGCCCCCCATGGCGAAGCCGTCATCATCGAGGGCCATCGCCATATGGTGAACCTGACCGCGCCGGATGCGGTGAACCGGGCGCTTGAAGACTGGCTCGGCCGGGAGGTGCGCGATGACGCTTGATCCAAGGGCCTTGCGCGACGCCTTCGGCGCGTTCCTGACCGGCGTGACCGTCGTCACGGCTTTCGGCGAGGACGGCGCTCCGCTCGGCTTCACCGCCAACAGTTTCACCAGCGTGTCGCTCGATCCGCCGCTTCTGCTCGTCTGTCTGGCGAAGACCTCGCGCAACTATGCTGCGCTGACGGGCGCGAAGGGTTTCGGCGTCAACATTCTCTCCGAAAGGCAGAAGGACATTTCGAACACCTTCGCCCGTCCGGTCGAGGACCGCTTCGCCGCCGTGGACTGGCGGAAGGGACCTTTCGGCGCACCGGTCTTTGCCGGCGTGGCGGCGTGGTTCGACTGCGCCATGCACGAGCAGGTCGATGCCGGCGATCATGTCATTCTGATCGGCAGGGTCGAGGCCTTCGAAAACAGCGGGAATACCGGTCTCGGCTATGCCCGTGGCGGATATTTCACGCCGGCGCTGGCCGAGAAGAAGCTTCTCGCCAATGCGGATATCCTGCTCGGCGCGGTGGCCGAGCGCGACGGCAACCTGCTCTTCCTCGACGACGGCAAGGGCGGCTGGACCTTGCCCTTCGTTGCCAAGACGGAGGATGACGGCTTCGACGCGCTGGAACGGCATGTCAGGGCGCTGACCGGCCTCAGCCTGCAAACCGGCCTGCTCTATTCCGTCTACGAGGATACCGGAAGCGGCCGGCAGCATGTGGTCTATCGCGCGCGGCTGGGCGAAGGCGAACCGGAAATCGGCAGGTTCTTCCCCGTTCAGGCGCCGCCGCTGGACCGTATAGCGGATTCGGCGGTGCGCGATATCGTCAGGCGCTATGCGCAGGAAAGCACGCTCGGCAATTTCGGCGTTTATTTCGGAAATCAGGAAAAGGGCCGTGTGCATGCCGTGGCCGCAAAGGATTGAATTATGAAATTCTCGCTATTCGTTCATATGGAACGGCTGGATGCCAGCCAGAGCCACAGGCAGCTTTACGAGGAATTCGTCCGGCTGTGCGAAATCGCCGACAGGGGCGGCATGCACGCGATCTGGACCGGCGAGCATCATGCGATGGACTTCACCATCGCGCCGAACCCGTTCGTGAACATCGCCGATCTGGCGCGGCGCACGAAAAACGTCCGGCTCGGCACCGGAACCGTGATCGCGCCGTTCTGGCACCCGATCAAGCTGGCCGGCGAGGCCGCGATGACCGACATCATCAGCGACGGCCGCCTCGATGTCGGCATCGCGCGCGGCGCCTACAGCTTCGAATACGAACGCCTTTTCCCCGGCCTCGACGCATGGGGCGCCGGGCAGCGCATGCGCGAGCTGATCCCGGCCGTGAAAGGCGTATGGGCAGGCGATTACGCGCATGACGGCGAATTCTGGAAATTTCCCTCTACCACGTCCGCGCCCAAGCCGCTCCAGCAGCCGCATCCGCCGATCTGGGTGGCGGCGCGCGATCCCAACAGCCACGAATTCGCCGTCGCCAACGGCTGCAACGTGCAGGTGACGCCGCTGTGGAACGGCGATTCCGAGATCCGCGGCCTGATGAACCGCTTCAACGAGGCCTGCGGAAAATCCCCGGATGTTCCGCGTCCGAAGATCATGCTGCTGCTGCACACCTATGTCGGCTCCGATGCCGCCGATGTGGAGCGGGCCACGCATGAGATCAGCGTCTACTACAATTATTTCTTCGCATGGTTCAAGAATGAGCGCCCGATCCATCAGGGCCTCATCCAGCGCCTGACCGAGGAGGAAGTGGCCGCCAACGTGAACCTGTCGCCGGAGGTGATGCGGACCAATCTGCCGATCGGAACCGCCGACGAGGTCATCGCGCGCCTGAAGCAATACGAGGCGCTCGGCTATGACGAATATTCGCTCTGGATCGACACGGGCATGAGTTTTGAGAGGAAGAAGGCTTCGCTGGAGCGATTCATCGCCGATGTGATGCCGGCATTCCGGTGAGGTGATCATGCAGAACTTCCAGCAATATATCGACGGCGCGTTCGAGGACGGTTCCGCCCGGTTCGACTCTGTCGACCCGGCCACCGGCAAGGTTTGGGCGACGATGCCCGAAGCGCGCGAAGCCGATGTGGACCGCGCCGTGAAGGCCGCCGAACGTGCGCTCTGGACCGGGGCTTGGCCGGCGATGACGGCGACCGCGCGCGGCAAGCTTCTTTACCGGCTCGCCGACCTCGTGCAGCAGAACGCCGCGCGGCTTGCCGAGATGGAAACGCTCGATACGGGCAAGATCATCCGCGAGACATCGGCGCAGATCGCCTATGTCGCCGATTATTACCGCTATTATGCCGGCCTCGCCGACAAGATCGAGGGCGCGACGCTGCCGATCGACAAGGCCGATATGGAGGTCTGGACCCGGCGCGAGCCGATCGGCGTGGTCGCGGCGATCATCCCGTGGAACAGCCAGCTTTTCCTGTCGGCGGTCAAGATCGGCCCGGCGCTCGCCGCCGGCTGCACTCTGGTTGTGAAGGCCTCCGAGGACGGCCCCGCGCCGCTGCTGGAATTTGCAAAACTCGTCCACGAGGCGGGCTTTCCGAAGGGCGTGGTCAATGTCGTCACCGGTTTCGGGCCGGCCTGCGGCAGCACCCTGACCCGCCATCCCAGCGTGGCGCATATCGCCTTCACGGGCGGCCCGTCCACCGCCGCGCAGGTGGTGCGCAATTCCGGCGAGAACCTCGCCAGCACATCGCTGGAACTGGGCGGCAAGTCGCCGTTCATCGTCTTCGCGGATGCGGACCTCGAAAGTGCCGCGAACGCGCAGGTCGCGGGTATTTTCGCCGCCACCGGCCAGAGCTGCGTCGCCGGTTCGCGTCTTCTCGTCCAGTCCACGGTGAAGGAAAAATTCTTGGCACTGGTCAGGGCCAAGGCCGAGGCGATCCGCATCGGCTCGCCGCTCGACATGGCGACGGAGGTCGGTCCGCTCTGCACGCGGCGCCAGCGCGACCATATCGAGAAGGTCGTGCGGGCATCCGTCGACGCGGGCGCGAAGGTCGTTACCGGCGGCAGCGGCCCGGACGGCGAGGGCTTCTATTACCCGCCCACCATCCTCGATTGCGACGGCATCGACGCCGCGTCGGTCGAGACCGAGCTTTTCGGCCCGGTCCTGTCGGTCGCTTCCTTCGCGGATGAGCAAGAGGCCGTGCGGCTCGCCAACGCCACGCGCTACGGGCTGGCCGCCGGCGTTTTCACGCAGAATCTCGCGCGCGCGCACCGGATGATAAAGCGCATCCGCTCCGGCGTGGTCTGGGTCAACACCTATCGCGCGGTCTCGCCCATCGCGCCTTTCGGCGGCTATGGCCAGTCGGGGCACGGCCGGGAGGGCGGGCTGGCCGCGGCGCTGGATTATACGAAAACCAAGACCGTCTGGCTGAAGACGTCGGACGATCCGTTTCCCGACCCCTTCGTGATGCGGTGAGCCAATGTATTACGAGATCCGTACATATCGCCTGAAGAACGGCGGCATTCCCGAATATCTGAAGGTGGTCGGCGAGACCGGCATCGCGATCCAGAAGCGCCATCTCGGCAATCTCGTCGGCTATTTCTTTTCCGAGATCGGGCCGGTCAACGAGATCGTCCATATCTGGGGCTACGAGACGCTTGACGACCGGCAGGCGCGCCGCGCCCGGCTCGCCGCAGACCCGGAATGGCAGGCTTTCCTGCCGAAAATCCGCGACCTGATCGTCACTGCGGAAAACAAGATCATGACACCGGCGGCATTTTCGCCGCTTGGATAAACTGCCTGGCGGCGGCAGGGAGCCATATCCGCCAGACCCAGAAACCGGGAGGAAACGAAATGAAAAAGGGACTTATCTTCGCATTGTTTTCGGGCTTGTTATGCAGCGTGGCCGTTGCCGACAGCCAGAGCATCGTGTTCACGAGCTGGGGCGGCACCACGCAGGACGCCCAGAAGGTCTATGCCCAGAGCTTCACCAAGAAGACGGGAATCCATGTCACGCAGGACGGCCCGACCGATTACGGCAAGCTGAAAGCCATGGTGGAATCGGGCAATGTCAACTGGGACGTCGTCGACGTGGAGGGCGATTACGCCGTTCAGGCCGGCAAGGCGGGGCTTCTGGACAAGCTCGATTTCTCGATCATCGACAAGAGCAAGCTCGATCCGCGCTTCGTCACCGACTATTCGGTCGGCAGCTTCTATTATTCCTTCGTCATCGGCTGCAACAAGGACGCCGTCAAGGCCTGCCCGAAGACATGGGCCGACCTGTTCGACACCAAGAAGTTCCCCGGCAAGCGCACTTTCTACAAGTGGTCGGCGCCCGGCGTGATCGAGGCGGCGCTGCTCGCCGACGGTGTGCCGCCCAACAAGCTCTATCCGCTCGATCTCGACCGGGCCTTCAAAAAGCTCGACACCATCAAGTCGGACATCATCTGGTGGGATAGCGGCGCGCAGTCCCAGCAGTTGCTCGCCTCCGCCGAGGCGCCCTACGGCTCGTTCTGGAACGGCCGTCTGACGGCGCTGTCGAAGACCGGCGTGAATGTCGAGACGTCGTGGACCAACAACATCACCGCCGCCGACTCGCTCGTCGTTCCCAAGGGCACGAAGAACGAGAAAGCCGCGATGGAGTTCATCGCGCATGCGACGAGCGCGAAGAGCCAGGCGGATTTCGCGGCGGCGACCGGCTATGCCCCGATCAATATCGACGCGGCGGCCCTGATGGACCCGGCGATCCGCGACACGCTGCCGGACAAGCAGGCCGCGACGCAGGTGAACGCCGACATGAATTACTGGGCTGCCCATCGCGACGAGATCGGCAAGCGCTGGTATGCATGGCAGGCGAAATAACGCACTGCCCGGCATGAATGAAAAGGGGGCCGGCTCACGCCGGCCCGCCATTGCAGTTGGGATGATCGCACATGGCTAACGCGGCAACGACACTCGGGACACCCGGAAAGGCATCCGGCGCGCGCAGGCGTGACGCCAGTTTCAGCTATCTGATTCCGGCGCTGCTGCTCGTGGTGATATTCTTCATCGTGCCGGTTCTGATGCTGCTGCTGCGCAGCGTCACCGATCCGCATCCGGGTTTGCAGAACTATGCGGCGCTGCTCGGTTCCACCACCTATCTGAAAGTGTTCGTCAACACGTTCGTGGTGGCCGGGCTGGTGACGGTCATCTCCGTCGTGATCGGCTATCCGGTCGCCTGGCTGCTGGCGATCATGCCGGAGCGATGGTCGCGGCTGGTTCTGGCCATCATCATTCTTTCGATGTGGACCAACCTGCTGACCCGCACCTATGCGTGGATGGTGCTCCTGCAACGAACCGGCGTGATCAACAAGGTTCTGATCGGAATCGGGCTTATCGACAGGCCGCTGACGCTGGTGAACAATCTCGTCGGCGTCACCATCGGCATGACCTATATCATGCTGCCCTTCGTCATCCTGCCGCTGATGGGCGTGATCCGCGCGCTCGATCCGGCCACCCTGCGCGCAGCCGCCTTGTGCGGGGCCACGAAGACGCAATGCTTCACGCGCGTGCTGCTTCCGCTCTCGATGCCCGGCATCGCCGCCGGGGCGCTGATGGTCTTCGTCATGTCGCTCGGCTATTTCGTCACGCCGGCCCTCTTGGGCGGAACCTCGAACATGATGCTGGCCGAACTGATCACGCAGTTCGTGCAGTCGCTGGTCGACTGGGGCATGGGTGGTGCCGCGGCGCTGGTGCTCCTGGTCGTGACGCTCGCGCTTTATGCGGTGCAGCTTCGATATTTCAACCCCAACAGGGCGAGGTAGGCCATGCTGCTCGATTTTGAAAAGCTCGGCGCCCTGCGTGGTTTCCTGATCGGCCTGACGGTCCTCGTCTGCCTGTTCCTGATCCTGCCGATCGTCTTCATCGCGGCGCTGTCCTTCGGTTCGTCGCAATGGCTGATCTTCCCGCCGCCGTCGTGGACGCTGGAATGGTACCGGGAACTGTTCGCGGATCCGCGCTGGCTCTATTCCGCGCTGACGAGCCTGAAGATCGCCGTGATCGTGACCGTTCTGTCGGTCGTCATAGGTTTTCTTGCGGCGCTCGGCCTGAACCGGGGCACGTTTGCGGGACGCGATGCGTTGCGCGCGCTGTTCTTGACGCCGATGATCCTGCCAGTCGTCGTGCTGGCCGTGGCGCTCTATGCGCTTTTCCTGAAGTTTGACCTCGCCGGAACCACCATCGCCTTCGTGATCGCGCATCTTCTGATCGCGCTGCCCTTTTCGATCATCTCGATTGGAAACGCGCTCGACGGTTTCGACAAGTCGATCGAGGACGCGGCGATCCTTTGCGGCGCGAGCCCATGGGAAGCGCGGCTTCGCGTCACCGTGCCGGCGGTCAGCCACGGCATCTTCGCCGCCGCGATCTTCTCGTTTCTGGCGTCGTGGGATGAAGTGGTGCTGGCGATCTTCATGGCCAGCCCGACGCTCCAGACCCTGCCCGTCAAGATATGGACGACACTGCGGCAGGACCTGACGCCGGTGATCGCGGCGGCCTCCACGCTGCTGATCGCCTTCACGATCATCCTGATGATAGCCGCAGCCTTTTTGCGCAAGGGACCCAGAACATGACCGAACCCTTCCTCCGAATTCAGGGTATCCGCAAGGTCTTCAACGCCGTCACCGCCGTCAAAAACGTGACGATGGACGTGGCCGAGGGCGAGTTCATGACCTTTCTCGGCCCTTCGGGCTCGGGAAAGTCGACGACGCTCTATATCCTTGCCGGCTTTCAGGACCCGACCGAGGGCGACATCCTGCTGAAGGGCAAGAGCCTTCTTGCGACGCCGTCGCACAAGCGCAATATCGGCATGGTGTTCCAGCGCTATACGCTTTTCCCGCATCTTTCCGTCGGCGAGAACGTCGCTTTTCCGCTGCGCATCCGCCGGCGGCCGCAGGCCGAGATCGCCGAGCGGGTGACGGCGGCGCTCAGGCTGGTGCGGCTGGAGGGGCTGGAAGACCGGATGCCGGCGCTGATGTCCGGCGGCCAGCAGCAGCGCGTGGCGCTCGCCCGCGCGCTGGTCTACAATCCGCCGGTGCTTCTCATGGACGAGCCGCTCTCGGCGCTCGACAAGAAGCTGCGTGAGGAAATCCAGTTCGAGATCAAGCGCATCCATCATGAGACGGGCGTTACGATCCTATATGTCACCCACGATCAGGAAGAGGCGCTGCGGCTGTCGGATCGCATCGCGGTGTTCGGTCAGGGCGAGATCGACCAGATCGGCACCGGCCATGAGCTTTATGCGAACCCTTCCACCCGCTTCGTCGCCGGGTTCATCGGCGACAGCAACTTCATCGACGCGGAGGTTCTGGAGAGGGAAGGGGACATGGCCCGCCTCGCGCTGCCGGGCGGCGTGACGGTCGGCGGGGTTCCCCTGCATGGCGCGGAGGGAAAGAAGGCCTCCCTGATGCTGCGCCCGGAGCGTGTGCTGCTCGCCAAGTCCCCTGTCGAGACGGGGCTGCCGGCCACCGTTACCGACATCACTTTCCTCGGCAACAACGTCGAGGTCGCCGCCAGCACAGATACGGGTAACGGCCTTTCGGTGCGGTTGCCCTTCGGCCACGCGGCCATCGCGGGCCTTCATCGCGGCGATCAGGTCTGGCTGCACTTCGATCCGGGTTCCGCGCACGCTTTCCTGTAGAGCGGTTCCGATGTTGAAAAGGCTCTAGGGCCGTTCGCCCTTCTCCATCCGCTCCTCGATCTGCGCGATGACGGCGGGCAGGTCGGCGACCGTATCGATGATATAATGCGGCTTGTGGGGACGCAGCGCGGCGCTCGCCCTTTCGCGCAGCGTGTCGCGCCCGGCCGCGGAAAGGGCCGCGAGCTGGTCCGGCGTCACCCCGGCCTCGTTGCCAGAAAGCGCCACGCCGACGGTCCATGTCCCGGCCGCGCGGCCTTCGTCGAGGCCCACGCCCGTATCGTCCACCTTGACCACCGCCGAAGCCGGCCAGGCGTCGAGGTCGAGGAAGCATTTGTACATGTTCATCGGCGTCGGGCGGCCATGCGGCAGGTCACCGGCGCAGACGAGATTGTCCGGCGCATAACCCTGTTTCGCGGCCACCGGCAGCACCCGCTCCATGATCGAGCGCGTATAGCCGGTGGTCGAGCCGATCTTCAGCCCGCGTCCGCGCAGCGCCGTGACCATCTCCAGCGTGCCGGGCACGAGGTCGCAATAGTCGGCCACCACTTCCTCGTTCAGCGGCAGGAAGACGTCATAGACGGACTGGATATCCTCCCGCGTCGGCGCGCGGCCATGCTTCTGCGTCCAGGCTTCGGCGATGCGCGGCACGGCGAGCATGGCGGCGACATGATCCCATTTCGGCAGGCCCATCGGCCCGCGCGCCTCGGCGACGGACACCTCGATGCCGAAGCGGCGGAACGCCTCGACGAACACGCCCATCGGCGCGAAGGAGCCGAAATCGACGACCGTCCCCGCCCAGTCGAACACAACCGCCTTGAGATGACCCATGAATTTCTCCTGACCAAAAATATCCGGGACGGCCCGCCGGAGCGCCGCTCCGGCAACTCTTATGCAGACTTATAGTGTCGCTGCACCAGTTCCAGCAACGCCATGGGATCGATCGCCTTGCAGATGGAGCCGTTGTCCGGCTTGAGGCAGGACATGTCCTCGGCGGCCAGCATGGCGTTGACGATCGATTCGTCGACCGCGCGAACCGTGGCCATATAGACCGGGTCCAGCCATTCGTCCGGAATGCATTCCATCGTGCGCCTGCCGGCCATCGCCTCGTCGCGCAGGATCGAATTGGCGGTGCTGAAGGCCAGAAAAATATCGCCGGAACTGTTGCCGCCCGGCGTGCCGGTCTTGCTGATGCCGATGGAGGCCCGCTGCGCGACCCTTTGCAACTGATGCGGCAGCAGCGGAATATCCGTCGCGATGACGACGATGATCGAGCCCTGTTCGGCGGTGAGCAGTTTGCCGTCGCGCATCTGCCTGCCGACCGGAACGCCCAGAACCGTCAGCCAGTCGCGCAGGCCGTGATTGGCCTGCACCAGCACGCCGACCGTATAATCCTCGCCGTCGAGCGTGACGACCTGCGACGCCGTTCCGGTCCCGCCCTTGAACTCATAGGCGATCATGCCCGTGCCGCCGCCGACATTGCCCTCGGCGATTGCGCCGTCCGTGGCGCTGTCTATGGCCGCCAGCACATGCTCCTCGCGCACATGCTGGCCGTTGATGTCGTTGAGCCTGCCGTCATAGGTTTCCGCCACAACCGGCAGCGCCCAGATATGCTTTTCAAGGAAATCGCCGGCGTAATTGCGGATCATCCACCACGTCGCGGCCGCATGCGTCACACCGACGCTGTGTGTATTGGTGATGCAGACCGGGCCGTAGAAATGCCCCGCATGGTTGATCCAGTGCACGCCGGTCATCTCGCCATTGCCGTTGAGCGCGTGAAAACCCGCCCAGACAGGCCGCATCTCGCGCGCATGGCCGCGCGGCAGGATGGCCGTCACGCCCGTGCGCACCGGGCCTTTTCCCACGACCAGCGGGCCGTCGCCCTCGATGAGGGTGGAATAGCCGACCAGCACGCCCGTAACATCGGTTATCGCATTGTTTTTGCCTGCGCGGCCCTCGAAGGGCAGGCCCAGCTCGCGTCCGCGTTTTCTGGCTTTCATGATCGTTCCCGGCACGGCGGTTGCGATTGTCGTCAATAATCCGTCTTGACGAGATTTCAGTGTCCGCCGGCGGCGCTCTTGCCGGGGCGTTCCCTGTCCGGGTCGTCGATCGAGGCGGCGGCGCTCAGCACCAGCGCGTGCAGACCCCCGCCGCCCGCGCGCACGATGTCGAAAAGCTGCCGCCGCATGCGCGGCTCCCAATAGGCGTTGATGTGCCTCGCCACGCCTTCCACCTGTTCCTTTTCAGGCTGGGAGGCGAAGAAGGTGGCGATCTGGTTCGCCATTCTCACAATATGATTGTCCACGCCGCCCCTTATTCCGCCGCATCCAGCCGGCCGGCGATGCGGCGGCTCTGCTCGGCCTGTTCGTTATAGCTGCGCTGCCAGTCGGACGGGCCGTTGGACTGCGACACCTGCACCGCCGTCACCTTGTATTCGGGGCAGTTGGTGGCCCAGTCGGAGAAGTCGGTCGTGATCACGTTGGCCTGCGTCCCCGGATGGTGGAAGGTGGTGTAGACCACGCCCACCGCCACGCGGTCGGTGATGAGCGCGCGCAGCGAGGTTTCGCCGGAACGGCTGCGGAGCAGCACCCAGTCGCCGTCGCGGATGCCGCGCTGCTCGGCGTCGTGCGGATGAATCTCCAGCCGGTCCTCCTCGTGCCACGCCACATTGGCGGTGCGCCGCGTCTGCGCGCCGACATTGTATTGCGACAGGATGCGGCCCGTGGTGAGCAGCAGCGGGAAGCGCGGCCCGACCTTTTCATCGGTCGCGACATATTGCGTGCGGATGAACTTGCCCCTGCCGCGCACGAAATGGTCGATATGCATGACCGGCGTGCCGAGCGGAGCCTTTTCGTTGCACGGCCACTGCACCGAGCCTTCGCGGTCCAGAAGATCGAAGGACACGCCGGCGAAGCTCGGCGTCGTCGCGGCGATCTCGTCCATGATCTCGGACGGATCGTCGTAACGCCAGTCCATGCCCATGGCGCGACCCAGAAGCAGCGTGATTTCCCAATCGGCATAGCCGTTTTTCGGCGTCATCACCTTGCGCACGCGGTTGATGCGCCGCTCGGCATTGGTGAAGGTTCCCTCCTTTTCGAGGAAGGTGGAGCCCGGCAGGAAGACATGGGCGTAATTGGCGGTTTCGTTGAGGAACAGGTCCTGCACCACCACACATTCCATCGCGGCCAGCCCCGCCGCCACATGCTTGGTGTCGGGATCGGACTGCAAGATGTCCTCGCCCTGAATATAGATGCCGCGGAAGCTGCCCTCGACGGCGGCGTCGAGCATGTTGGGGATACGCAGGCCCGGCTCCCTGTCGATCGTGACGCCCCAGAGCTTCTCGAAGATGTCGCGCACGGAATCGTTGGCGATATGGCGATAGCCCGGCAGTTCGTGCGGGAACGAGCCCATATCGCACGAGCCTTGCACGTTGTTCTGTCCGCGCAGCGGATTGACGCCCACGCCCGGCCGCCCGATATTGCCGGTCGCCATGGCCAGATTGGCGATGGCGATCACGCTGGTCGAGCCCTGACTGTGCTCGGTCACGCCGAGGCCGTAATAGATCGCGCCATTCCCGCCCGTGGCGTAAAGCCGGGCCGCGCCGCGCACCTGATCGGCCGGCACGCCGGTGACCGCTTCCATGGCCTCGGGGCTGTGTTCGGGCGCGCTGACGAAGGCCGCCCAGTCCTGAAACTCGTCCCACTCGCAACGCTCGCGGATGAAGGCCTCGTCGAGAAGCCCTTCCGTCACGATCACATGCGCCAGCGCCGTCAGCATGGCCACGTTGGTGCCGGGCCGCAAGGCCAGATGATAGGACGCCTCGACATGCGGCGTGCGCACCAGATCGATGCGGCGCGGGTCGATGACGATCAGCTTCGCGCCCTGCCGCAGCCGTTTCTTCAGCCGCGAGCCGAACACCGGATGGCCGTCGGTCGGGTTGGCCCCGATCACCACCACGACGTCGGTATGCTCGACGCTGTCGAAATCCTGCGTGCCGGCCGAGGTGCCGAAGGTCTGGCTGAGGCCGTAGCCGGTCGGCGAATGGCAGACGCGGGCGCAGGTGTCGACATTGTTGTTGCCCATGCCGGCGCGCACCAGCTTCTGCACCAGATAGGTTTCCTCATTGGTGCAGCGCGAGGAGGTGATGCCGCCGATGGCGCTCTTGCCGTATTGGTTCTGGATGCGGGAAAACTCGCTCGCCGCACGCGTCAGCGCCTCGTCCCATGTGACTTCGCGCCACGGATCGGTGATCTTCTCGCGGATCATCGGCTTGAGGATGCGGTCGCGGTGGTTGGCGTAGCCATAGGCGAAACGGCCCTTGACGCAGGAATGGCCGCGATTGGCCTTGCCGTCCTTGTAGGGAACCATGCGCACCAGTTCCTCGCCGCGCATCTCCGCCTTGAACGAGCAGCCGACGCCGCAATAGGCGCAGGTCGTGATCTTGGAATGCTCCGGCTGGCCGATCTCGATCACCGATTTCTCGGTCAGCGTCGCGGTCGGGCAGGCCTGCACGCAGGCCCCGCAGGAGACGCATTCCGAGCCGAGGAAGCTTTCATGCATGCCCGGCGAAACGCGGCTGTCGAAGCCGCGCCCCTCGATGGTGAGCGCGAAGGTGCCCTGCACTTCCTCGCAGGCGCGCACGCAGCGCGAGCAGACGATGCACTTGGATGGATCGTAGGTGAAATAGGGATTGGACTCGTCCTTCGGCATGTAGCGCGCATTGAGCGCGCCGTCCTGACGTCCCGCCGGATAGACGTGGTTGTGGCCCTCATAGCCATAGCGCATGTCGCGCAGGCCCACCGCGCCCGCCATGTCCTGCAACTCGCAATCGCCATTGGCGGCGCAGGTGAGGCAGTCGAGCGGATGGTCGGAGATGTAAAGCTCCATCACGCCGCGCCGGATGTCCTTCAGCCGCGCGCTCTGGGTGTGGACGACGATACCCTCCGCCACCGGCGTGGTGCAGGAGGCGGGCGTGCCGTTGCGGCCCTCGATCTCGATCAGGCACAGACGGCAGGAGCCATAGGCGTCCATCATGTCGGAGGCGCAAAGCTTCGGGATCGCGATGCCGCTTTCCATGGCCGCGCGCATGATGGAGGTGCCTTCCGGCACGGTGACGCGCTCGCCGTCGATGGTGAGCGTCACCTGTTTCTGCGCGCCGGAAGCGGGCGTGCCGTAGTCGATTTCGTGGATCAGCGACATGGGGGCCTCCTATTCCGCAGCTTCGGCGCGCGGCGCAGGCTGAAAATCCTCGGGGAAATGGTCGAGCGCGCTCAGCACCGGATAGGGCGTAAAGCCGCCCAGCGCGCAGAGCGAACCGAATTTCATCGTGTTGCAGAGATCGCGCAGAAGCGTGATCTGCTGGCCGGAATCGGCGCTCGCAATCATGCGGTCGATGACCTCGACCCCGCGCGTCGAGCCGATGCGGCAGGGCGTGCACTTGCCGCAGGATTCGACCGCACAGAACTCCAGCGCGAACCGCGCCTGACGCTGCATGTCGACGCTGTCGTCAAAGACGACAATGCCGGCATGGCCGATCAATCCGTCGCGCGCGGCGAACGCCTCGTAATCGAAGGGCGTGTCGAACAGCGCGCGCGGGAAATAGGCCCCGAGCGGGCCGCCGACCTGCACCGCCTTGACTGGACGGCCGGTGGCCGTTCCACCGCCGATATCCTCCACGATCTCGCCGAGGCTGAGACCGAACGCCGTCTCGAACAATCCGCCATGGCGCACATTGCCGGCGATCTGGATCGGGATCGTGCCGCGCGAGCGGCCCATGCCGAAATCGCGATAGTATTCCGCCCCGCGCGCCATCACCACCGGCACGGAAGCGAGCGAGATCACATTGTTGATGACTGTGGGTTTGCCAAAAAGCCCCTTATGCGCCGGCAGCGGCGGCTTGGCGCGCACCGTGCCGCGTTTGCCTTCGAGGCTTTCCAGAAGGGCAGTCTCCTCGCCGCAGACGTAAGCGCCCGCGCCCATGCGCACTTCCATGTCGAAGGCGTGCGCCGAGCCGAGCACGCTCGCGCCCAGAACGCCCGCCTGCCGGGCGAGCGCGATGGCCCTGTTCATGGTGGCGATGGCGTGCGGATATTCGGAGCGGGTGTAGAGATAGCCCTTGGTCGCGCCCGTCGCGATTCCGGCGATGGCCATGCCCTCGATCAGCACGAAGGGATCGCCCTCCATGATCATGCGGTCGGCGAAGGTGCCGCTGTCGCCTTCGTCGGCGTTGCAGACGATGTATTTCTGCGGGCCCTGCGCCTCCAGAACCGTCTTCCATTTGATGCCGGTCGGAAAGCCCGCGCCGCCGCGCCCGCGCAGGCCGGAATCCGTCACCTGCTGCACGATGGCCGCAGGCGTCATCTCCAGCGCGCGCCGCAGGCCGGCGAGCCCCTCATGCGCCTCGTAATCGGCGAGCGACAGCGGATCGGTCAGGCCGCAGCGCGCGAAAGTCAGCCGCGTCTGGCGCTTGAGAAACGGGATTTCCTCCGTCAGGCCGAGACAAAGCGGATGCGCGCCGCCATGGATGAAATCCTGCTCGAACAGCGACGCCACATCGCTCGCCGTCACCGGCCCGTAGGCGATCCGGCCCGCTTCGGTTTCGACTTCCACCAGCGGCTCCAGCCACAGCATGCCGCGCGAGCCGTTGCGCACGATCTTCGCATCGAGCGCGCGTGCCGCGATTTCCCGCTCGACGGCCTTGGCCACCTTGTCCGCGCCGACCGAGAGCGCCGCCGCGTCGCAGGGAATATAGATGATCGTGGTCATGACCGCACCTGCGCGAGAAGTTCATCGAGCCGCTCTTCGTCGAGCCGCCCGACGACTTCGCCGTCCAGCATGGCCGAGGGGGCGCAGGCGCAAAGCCCGAGGCAATAGACCGGCTCCACCGTCACCGCACCGTCGGCAGTCGTTCCGTGCCAGTCCACGCCCAGCGCCTCGCGCGCCCTTTCGGACAGCGCGTCGCCGCCCATCGACTGACAGGCCTCCGCCCGGCAGAGCTTCAAGACATGCCGGCCCGCCGGCTTCTCGCGAAAATCGTGATAGAAGGTGACGACGCCATGCACCTCGGCACGAGAAATATTGAGCCGCCCCGCGATCAACGGCAGGGCTTCTCCGGGCACATAGCCAAAGTCTTCCTGTATGTCGTGCAGGATCGGAAGCAGCGGTCCTTCCGTTTCCTTGAAGCGATCGACAATTTCCAGGACCCGCTCGGCGGTTTCGGTACTGGTGCCTTGCATTGGCGCAACGGCCCTCCCTAATTTATTTTAGACAGGAGACCAAATCGGGGGGTCTCCGTCAAGGAGAATTGACCCTGTCAAGGGGTCATTTCAGCAAGATCGGACAGCCTTGACGATATCTGAACAGGATCATCCTCTTATTGCGACAGGGCGGGCAGCGGCCCGGCTTTCGCGCTCCGCCTTTCGTGCTCACGAGCCGCGTTCGAACACGATTTCACCGCCTCGTATGGTGAGGTCGCAGCGCGTGTCGTGCAGAATTTCCTCGGGGCTGGCGGTGAGCATGTTGCGCGAGAAGACGGCGATATCCGCCATCTGTCCGGGCACCAGCCGGCCCTTGACCTTTTCGAGCTTCTGCGAGAAGGCGCCATGTTCCGTATAGACCTGCAAGGCTTCCTCGATCGTCGCGCACTCGCGCGCGTCCATCACCGTTCCCTTGACGGTCTTGCGCGTCAGCATGGAATAGATGTTCGGAAAGGGGTTGGGATGGCAGACGGGGGAATCGCTGCCCGTCGCCGGCTTGAAGCCCAGATCCTTCCATGTCTTCAGGGGGTAGCTCGACAGTGCCCGTTCCTCGCCGAGGACGGAAATATAGGCGTCGCCGAAGTCATAGATGAAGACCTGTTGCGGGCAGGGATAGATGCCCGCTTTCTTCATGCGCGCATGCTGTTCGGGTGTCGAAAAGCCGCAATGCTCGATGCGGTGGCGGCGGTCCGGGTCAGGATGGGCGGCAAGCGCCTTTTCGTAGGCTCTGATAAGCTGGCCTATGGCCGCGTCGCCGATGGCATGACATGCGAACTGGTAGCCCTTGCCGTGCCATTCGAGCACCAGCGCCTCCAGTTCCGTATCGGTCAGCATCTGCACGCCGGTGTTGCGGCCGCTATCGGGATAGGGCTTGCTCATCCATGCCGTCCGGCCGCCGACCGAGCCGTCGAGGAATATCTTAACCGCGCCGATGCGCAGCATGTCGTCGCCGACGCCCGAGACGAGGCCCGCCGCATGGCATTTCGCGACGATGGACTTGCCCGGATCGCCAAGCAGAGCCAGCCATGCGCGCACCGGCAGGCGGCCGCGCAATCTGGCGAGATTATAGGCCCTGATCTCGTCGAGACCGGCAAGCGCACCCACCGCCGCATCCATGACGCTGGTGATGCCGCAGGACAGAAGCATCTTGCCCGCCGCCTCGATGGCGTCGATCATTTCCTCCGTCGTCGGCGCGGGGATGGCGCGACGCACCATATCCAGCGCGTTCTCCGCCACCAGGCCGGTCAATTGCCCGTCGACCTGCTCGATGATCCCGCCTTCCGGGACCGGCGTCGCCTCGTCCACGACCGCGAGCGCCAGGGCTTTGGAATTGAAGATCGAGATATGGCCGCAGGCGCGCACCAGCATCACCGGATTGTCGGGCGCGGCGGCGTCGAGCTCGGCGCGCTGCGGATGGCGTCCGGCGTCGAACCGGGTCTGGTCGTAGCCGTGCGCCATGATCCAGCTTCCGGGCGGCGCGGAAGCGGCCTTCTGGCGGATCGCGGAAAGCAGGCTTTCCAGCGTGGGGGCCGCCTGCGGCGTCACATCCAGCCAGCCCATGGTCAGCCCGATCGAGATCAGGTGCAGATGGGCATCGTTGAGGCCCGGTGTCGCGAAACGGCCTTCGAGGTCGATGAGACGCGTCCCGGCGCCCTTCAGCGGCCAGATGTCGTCCTTCGTCCCGACCGCCAGCACCTTGCCCTGCCAGATGGCCAGCGCCTCGGCCGTTCCCTCCTCGAAACCGCACCAGATGGTTCCGTTGAATATGATCGCGTCAGCCTCTATCCCTGCCATTCGGCGATCTCCTTCCCGGCTATTGCGCTAAAGCATGTCGCGCAAAAGTGGGAGTTCGTTTTGCGATAACGACATGCGCAAAAACATCAAAAGCTAAAGCGCGGAAAGCGATCGACAAGATCGCGACGCGCTTTCGGTCGGATAATGATAACCGGTATCGACCGGCGATTCACCCTCAATCGAAAAATCCGGTGTTTCAGGGCAGGCGTGCCTTGACCTTCCAGCCGCCGCTCTTCGGATCGGGGGCGAGGGTCCACGACTTTTCAACTATGCCGGTGCCGCGCGCCGTCGTGTAGGGCATGACGGTGAGGCGGATCGCGCCGGCATCCCGGCTGTAGCGCCCTTGCGCGATCGCGCCGTCGCTGAACTGGACCAGTGTCTCGTCCGCATTGCCTTCGTCCGCAAGCCGCACCCGGCATCCCGGATAGGCATGGGTATTGGCGAATTCAAAGCGCATGATCGACCTCCCGGCTCATCGGTTTCACTGCCATCACTTCCATTGTGTCATCCACAGTCCGCAATGCAAGACGCTTGCGGAGGGGGCAAAGATGCTTGACAATAAATATACACTAAAATATATTTTACGATATACGGATCGGATATGACGCGATCCGTTGTGGGAGGCGCCAGCCTGTCAGAGAATCACGCAAATCGGGGCGTGGCCGGTGTCTGTGCCCCGCTGCTCCAGAAGAGGTAATAATGTATTATTTCGCTTACTGCACTTGGTTGCACGACATCGAAGTCGGTCGTTACATGCCCGAGGCCAAGGCGGTCACGAAGGGCTATGCGGCCAATCATTCGCTGCGCTTTCACGCCGCCGGCGACCGCAAGGACCGCGGCTGGTGCCATTTCCTGAACACCGCCGAGGCCTGGGGCGAGAAGGCGATGGGCGTCGTGTTCGAGCATGACGAGAAGCACTTCCAGGAAGATTACGACGACTTCGAACGCTGCTGCGTGACGGTCTACGGCGACGACGGCAAGATGTACGATTGCTGGACCTATCGCCTGATCACGCCGGGCATCGAGATGCGTCCGCCGAACTTCTACTGGGAGCATATCCCGGCGGGACTGAAGCAGTGGGGCTTCCCGCAGGAATATATCGACAAGGTGCAGGCGGTGTTCGACAACGCGGCCGAGTGCCCGCGCGCCGACCGCCCGAATCCGTCGAAGATTCCGGGTCGCGGCGCAGAGACGCGCTGATCGCATATCAGGGATGGCGGAGCCTTGGCTCCGCCGCTCTTTTCGAGGGGAAGAGAGTGAAGAGAATGAGGGGATTTGCAATGAAATATCGTCAGATCGTATTCCATGCCGTCGCCGGCGCTGTTGCCGTCTGCATGACGGGCAATGCTTTCGCGGATGATGCGGCCGCTCTGGTGCCGCAGGAGATCCGTGACCGCGGCGTGCTGAATGTCGGCTCGCAGCAGACCTTTCCGCCGATCGAGTTCCGCAAGCCGGGCAGCAAGGAAGTGAGCGGCGCCAGCGCCGACCTGCTGCGCGAAGTGGCCAAGCGTCTGAACCTGAAGCTGCAATTCGTGCAGGCCGAATACGCCGCGCTCATTCCCGGCATCGAGGCGCGCCGCTTCGACGTGGCTTCGGGCGGCATCAGCGATACGGAAGAGCGCGAGCAGAAGCTCGATTTCGTCAATTACATGATGTCCGGCGGCAGCATGCTGGTGCGCGCCGAGGACGCGAGCGCCTATAAGACCATCGACGATTTCTGCGGCAAGAAGGTCGCCACGCTGCTGGGCAGCCGGGTCATCATGGCGAAAGTGGAGGCAGCCTCCGCCGCCTGCGAGAAGAAGGGTGCGCAGGCCATCACCGCCAATCAGCTTCCGTCCGCGCCGGATGCGCGCATGCAGCTCGACCTCAGGCGCGTGGATGCCTATCTCGGCGATTTCCCGGCGCTGGTCTACATGAAGTCGCAGTTCCCCGGTAAATACGAGATCGCCGGCGGCAATTATATCCTGACGCCTTACGTCACCTCCTGGGGCTTCTCCAAGAACCAGCCGCAACTGCGCGATGCCGTGAAAAAGGCGGCCGAGGCCATGCTGGCCGACGGCACCTATAAGAACGTCATGGCGAAGTGGGGCGTTGAAGGCGGAGCCTTGCCGGCCATCACGGTCAACATGCCCGCCAGCAAGCGCAATTGACGGCGGGGTCGGCTATGAGCGCCATTGCTGCCCGTCCGATTGCAAACCTGCCGATCATCCACCGGCGCCGGTGGGGCTCGTGGATTCTCGGCATCGCCGTTCTCGCCTTCGTCGCCGTTCTGGTCGTGGCGTCGTTCCGGGCCAGAATTATCGATGTCGCGGTATTCAGCGAATATATAGTCAGCGGCGAGATTCTCATGGGCGCCGTCAACGCGGTGGTGCTGGGAACGCTGGCCCTGTTCATCGCCGCGCTGATCGGCTTTGTCGCGGCGCTCATGCGCGTCAGCGGCAACCCGATCCTGTCGGGTATCGCCGCGGTCTATGTCTACCTGTTCCGCGGCACGCCGATGCTGATCCAGTTGATCTTCTGGTTCAACGCGGTGCCGATCATGTTTCCCAACATCTATCTGGCGCTGCCTTTCATGGACGCGCCGCTGATCAACGCCTCGACCACCAATATCGTCACGCCTTTCCTCGCCGCGCTCGCCGGTCTCAGCCTTGCCGAAGGTGCCTATATGAGCGAGATCATCCGCGGCGGCATCATGGCCGTGGACAAGGGGCAGCGCGAGGCCGCAACCGCGCTCGGCATGGTGCATCGCAAGGTGCTGACGCAGGTCATCATCCCGCAGGCCGGGCGCATCATCATTCCGGCGGCGGGCAACCAGTATATCATGCTGCTCAAATCGTCGTCGCTCGCCTCGGCGATCGGCTATCTCGAATTGCTGCGCGTGGCCACCGACATCTATTCCTCCAATTTCCGCGTGGTGGAACTGCTGGCGGTCGCCGCCGTCTGGTATCTGGTCATGACCGCATTCGCGACCGCCATCCAGACCGTCCTCGAAAAGGTGTTTCCGCAACGATGAGCACGACAGCGCAAAAAATACCGGCCGTGTCCGTGGTCGATGTCTCCAAGATATGGGGAACGGTGACGGCGTTCAGCGGTGTCAGTTTCGAGGTTCCGCAGGGACAGGTCGTCGCCCTGCTGGGGCCGTCGGGTGCGGGAAAATCCACGATGCTGCGCTGCCTCAACCATCTGGAGCGGATCAGCAAGGGCAGGATCTATGTTCATGGCGAACTGATCGGCTACCGGGAAACCCCGACGGCTCTCCATGAACTGTCCGACGCCGAGATGAGCCGACAGCGGCAGAAGATCGGCATGGTGTTCCAGCATTTCAACCTGTTCCGCCACATGACGGCCTTGCAGAACGTGATGAGCGGACCCGTGCATGTGCGCAAGCGCCCCAGAGCGGAAGCGATGGAACTGGCGCTTGGCCTGCTGGACAAGGTCGGGCTGAAGGACAAGGCGCATTCCTATCCGTCAGCCTTGTCGGGCGGCCAGCAGCAGCGCGTCGCCATCGCGCGTGCTCTGGCGATGGAGCCGCGCGTGCTGTTGCTCGATGAGCCGACCAGCGCGCTGGACCCGGAGCTTGCGCAGGAAGTGGTGGTGACCATCCGCACCCTCGCGGAGGAGGGGCAGACCATGGTGATCGCGACCCATGACATGGCGATCGCGCGCGACGTGGCGGACCGGGTCATATTCATGGAGGGCGGTCAGGTGGTGGAGGATGCTCCTTCCGCGGAATTTTTCACGCGACCGCGAAGCGACAGGGCGCGGCAGTTTCTTGCGCGCGTTTTGCCGGCTTCTACAATGTCCGGATGATTCGGAGATTGAAAACAAATGGCGACGAGAAAGACAGCTTCCGGTGAATCGATGGCGAAGGACGTACGGACCCGGCTTCGCAGCATGATTCTGGGTTCGGAACTCAAGCCGGGGCAGCGCCTTGTCGAGGACGAATTGTGCGAGCGGCTGGGCGCGGGACGCACGCCCGTCCGCGAGGCGCTTTTGCTGCTGCAAGGCGAGGGGTTGCTCGCCCGCGCGCGGGGCTGGGTGGTGGAGAACGTCGACCGTTCGCAGATACGGGCGATCTTCGAGAGCCGTGCCGCCATCGAGGGATCGACCGCCCGGCTGGCGGCCCGTCATGCGCCGCGAAAGGCCTTCGACGCCTTGTCGCGGCTGGCCGACGGCATGGAGCCGAGCGAGACCCTGACCCGCGCCGAGCTCAACCGGCTGAACAACGAGTTTCACAAGCTGATCGTGGAAAGCGCGGAGAATCCGCTGCTGGCGCAGTTTCATGAACGGACCCAGTTTCAATACTGGATGCTGCGGGTTCCGATCCTTTTCTCGGAAGCGGAAAGGGTGGAAATGAATGTGCAGCACCGCAGAATTGTCAGTGCGCTGATCGCGCGCGACGAAGACGAGGCAGATCGCGCCGCGCGCGAGCACGTCGAAAGTACGATGGCTATCGTAGGGCCGGCCATTCACCTTTGACCGACACCTATGGAGATACCGGCCCCGGCAGCGCCGCTTCCGGGGAACGGAAAGTTGCGCCCAATTCAAACCCGCACAAGGACAGGGAAATGACCGGAATATTCAAACACCTTCATCACGTCTGTATCGTCGTCAAGGATCTGGAGAAGACCGTCGCCTATTACGAAAGCCTCGGCGTCGGCCCGTGGTTCGATTATCCCAAGAAGGGCGAATATCTCGAATTCGACGTTCCGAACAAGGAAGCCTCCAAGGCCATGCGCTACAAATGCGTGAATCTCGACAATGTCCAGATCCAGCTTTGCGATCCGGGCGTGCTGGATTCGCCGCAGAAGCGCTTTCTCGATGAGCGCGGCGAAGGCGTCTATCATCTGGGCTTCGAGGTCGAGGATCGCGACGCAGCCGAAGCCGAAGGGCGGGCGCTCGGCCTTCCGGTGGTGGCGCGCGGCAAACGCACCGATGGCGGCGGCTTCTGCTATTTCGACACCCGCGCGAAGGCCGGCATCGTGCTGGAAGTCCGCAAGTCCTGAAAAATATGGCCGTTCCGACCATGTCGGAACGGCCTTTCTGTTTCAACTCACGGCATTTTAAATCAGGTCATCGACGCCGATTTCGCCGCCGGACACGTTCGCGCCGTTGGCGAAACGGGCCGAGGAGAATTCGGGCTTCTCGATATCGGGGCTCCGGCCCGTCGCGATCAGCTCGGCTGTCGCCATTCCGACCGCGGGCGATACCTTGAAACCTTTTTCATTTGTACCGGCGATGAGGAAGAGATTGCGGCACTCGTGATGCGCGCCGTAGATGCCCTTGTAATCCGGCGTAAAGCCGTCGACGCCGGTCCATGTGTTCATGCCGATGAAACGCTCGGCCGCCGGGATGCGCCGGCGGATACGCCTTATGCCGGACGCGACGGCGGAGGGGTCGACATCTTCCTTGCGCTGGTCCGGTTCTATGGTCTGGCCGTAGCGATCGTCGCGCATGGAGATGAGCGCGGTGGCGCCGTCCTCCGGCCGGAACGACGTATCGAAGCGTCCGTCCAGAAAGGTCATCGGGTTTTTGATTTCGGCCGGCAGCATCACCCTGCCGATGGTGAGCCGGCGCGCCTGAACGGGTATTTCGATGCCGATGCTCCGCGCCAGAGGCGCGCTCCATGCGCCCGCCGCAAGCACAACGGCTTCGGCGTGTATTTCACCAAGCGGCGTAGTCACACCGGTGACCTTGCCTCCGGCGGCGATGAGATTGAGGGCGGGCGTGCGCGTCAGCAAACGAACGCCGCGCGCGACCGCACCCGCCAGCAGCGATTCATTGGTTTTCGCGCCATAGGCGGTGCCGCAATTGGGCTCGTAGACGGCGATCGTGTCCTCGACCGAAAGATGCGGCTGCAATTCGGCAAGCTCCGCGCCGTCGATGAGGCGGCTGTCGCTGCCGATCCGCCGCAGCATGTCGACATGCTTCTGCAACCTGTCGCGGCGGGCGGCGCTGTCGAGCCAGAGGAATCCGGTGCGCCGGAACCCGGCGCTTCCGCCGACGCGCTCTTTCCAGTGGGTGAAGACGTCGAGGCTCTTGAGCGCGAGAACCGCTTCCGGCTCATTGGCATGAAAGGTTCTCAACAGACCCATGCCTCGGCTCGAGGCGCCCGCGCCGGGATAATCGCGGTCTATCACCACGACGTCGGTGATGCCCCGCTCGGCCAGAAAAAAGGCCGTGGCCGCGCCGTTGAGGCCGGCGCCGACGATGACGACTTGCGCAGTTGTGTAGGCTATGGTCATTTTCGATCTCCGCAAAACGATCGGTTTGGTATGGAACAGTCACACGGGACCACCGTGGCGGCGGGCTTTCGGAGCAGCGACCGCAGCGAACCGGCGCCGAAGATGATGACCCCGCAAAGCACGGTGGCGAGCGACAGCCATCCGCTCGGGCTCACGCGGTCTCCCAGCACCAGCACGCCGAGCGTGACGCCGACCAGCGGCTGGAAATAGGTGTTCAGGGATGCCGCGGTGGACCCCCACAGGTGAATGAAGTGGAAGAACAGCAGATAGGTCAGGGCCGATCCGGCGAATCCCAGTTCCAGAATGGCGAGAACCGAGATCGGACTCGGCGCGCCGATCTGGAATGTGCCGCTCGCCAGGCCCGCAACCAGCAGATAGAGCGCGCCCAGTCCGATTTGCAGGAAAGCGACGACGAAGGGATGGATTCCATTCAGAAAACGGCGCGTATAGACGTTCCCGCCGGCGAACATCGCCGAACTGAAAACGATGATCAATTCCCAGTAATCGAAGCCGCCGCCGGTTCGCTGCCCGAAGCCGTAAAGCGCGGCGATCCCGCCGAAGGCGACGAGCAGGCCGAGCGCCCGTATCGCGTTGAACCGCTCCGTGCGGACCAGCAGCCAGGAAAACAGAAAGGCGAAGAGCGGCGTGGTCGCGCTCAGCACGCTTGTCAGCGAAGAATGGACATGAAGCTGGGCCAGCGTAAGCAGGATATAGGGAATTGCGATATTCAGCGCGCCCAGCAAGGCGAGGTGCATCCACAGAACCGGATCGCGGGGAAGCGGCAAGCGCCGGAAAGCCACGATCGCTCCAAGAGCAAGCGTGGCGAGAACCATGCGCAGGATCGGGACGGTGAAGCCGTTGAAACTGCGCAGGGCCAGCGCCGTGAAGAAGAAACTGGAGCCCCAGATGCTGAACATCAGCGTGTAAAGGAACAGTTGCAGCGGCAGGCCGGACGGCCTCCGCACGGTGGGCGGCGCAGCCTTTTTGTTGCGATCCTCAGCGACCTGAAGAGGGCGGGCGCACATGGCTTCATCCCTTGAATATTGTGTCACCATGTTCTCCGGTCATGCAAATATCCGGATTCTGCCGCACCGTGATTTCCGGCGTCTCATGGTCCCGGACTTTGCACGAACAGTCCGGTTCCGTCGGCGGATGCCGGAATCGGAGAAGCTGGCCGTGACAGGGACCGGGTTCATGGGGAGATATCGGGAGCGCCTCCGTTCCTCGATCGGGAAACGACTGCACGATAAATATATTACAAAATATATTTTGTCAACGAGCAGTTGGATTTCCCGAACGAATTATACCGCGTATGCGGGAGTCTCTCTATCCGACCTGCATTTAATTGGTTGTTATAAAACGCATTTTACGAAGTCGGAATTTTTCCGCCGTCGCGGAACTGTCCGGTTTGAGAAACGTTGACAGGATATATTTTTTCATATATATAATGATCGATCGCGCCTTGAAAAATAAGGCTTATCAGGCGCGTCCCAACCATATCAAAGGGGATCCGATGATGATGAAATCAGGACGAGCAGGGAAAACTGTCGCATTGTTTGCAGCGGGCATGCTTGCCGCTTCGGCGCAGGCGGGCCATGCCGCGGATGCGAAGTTCCAGACGGTGACGCCGGGAGTTCTGGTGGTTGCCACGGAAGTCGGCAATCCGGGCTGGATGAACGGCACCGATCCCAACAATGTGAAGGGCGGTGTCGAGTGGGCGATGGCCGAACAGATGGCCAAGGATTGGGGCATCCCCAAGGTCGTGTTCCGCAACATCGCTTTCACGCCGCTGATCTCCGGCACGGCGACGGGCTACGACATCGGTCTCATGACGATCTTCAAGACGCCGGCGCGTGAGAAGGTCAACAAGTATTCCGACTGCTATTATGTCGAGGACTCCGGTGCTCTGGTAAAGAAGGGCACCAAGCTCGACACGGTGGCGGACGCCAAAAAATTGCAATGGGGCAACGTGACGGGCGGCTATGCCGGGCTCATCCTCCAGAAGCTGCAACCCGACAAGCAGCCCAAGGCTTTCCAGGACGGGCCGACCGAATATAACGCCCTCCTTTCGGGCACGGTCGACGCTATCCTCGACGACTTTTCGAGCGTTGCCGGCCGTGCGCGCGATCCGGGTTTCAAGGATACCAAGGTTGCCGGAATTCTCGCGCTCAAGGGCGTGCCCGCGCCCTGCGCCGCGGTCCAGCTGCCCCATTCCGCGCCCGACAGCAATGTTGCGGCCGTCAATGCCGAGATTGCGAAGTTCAAGTCCAGCGGCCTGATGGACAAGTGGATGGAAGAGTATCTGGCGCCCAACGGTGTCGATCCGGCGAAGTACAAGCGTATCGAGATCGAATAAATCTTCATATGAATGCTCACATGGGCGGTGCCGAGGCACCGCCTCCTCCCGTCTGTTCTGCATGTCAGGCCAAACATCGTTTGTGCCGCAGGAGTGATGATGACCGCAATCGAAGACGATAGTTCCGTAGCGCGACAGCGGGAAGCGACGGCGTCCATCCGCCGGGGACGCAACGTTGTCATTTCCCTTCTCGGTCTGATATTCTGCCTTCCGGTCGGAATCGTCGGTCTGGTCTATCTGCTGCGCGCCCGGCGGCTTGCGACGAGCAATGTGCGGCAGGGCCGCATGGACCTCGCGCGCGGCAAGACCTGGTCGTGGTTCGCGGTGAGCCTCGGCTGCGCGCTCGGCCTGATCGGCCTGACGATCCTTATATTCGCGGCCAATGGCGGCGCCGTATTCTACACCTTCTTCGACTACCAGCTCCTGCGCGACAATGCCGGCTATATCCTCGGCGGCTTCCTGATCAATATCGAACTGTTCCTCGTCTGCGAGGTCCTCATTCTGATCTGGGCGCTGATCGTCGCCGTGGTCCGCGAAATTCCCGGACCGGCGGCCGCGCCGACACGCTTCATCGCCGCGGTCTATACGGATGTCTTTCGCGGCATTCCGTCGCTTCTGGTGCTGCTGATCGTCGGTCTCGGACTGCGGCGCACCGGCCTGCCGGTACTTTCCGACCTGTCGGACGCACAGGCCGCCTGCCTCGCGCTCACGCTGAACTATGGCGCCTATGTCGCGGAAGTGTTCCGCGCCGGCCTTCACTCCGTGCACTGGAGCCAGAGCGCGGCCGCCCGTTCGCTCGGATTGAGCTACGTGAAGACGATGCGGCTGGTCGTTCTGCCGCAGGCGGTCCGTCAGGTCATCCCGCCTCTGCTCAACAGTTTCATCAGTCTCCAGAAGGACACCTCGCTCGTGACCATTCTCGGCGTGCTGGACTCGGTCAACCGGGCGCAGGCGGTTTCGAGCTATAGCGCGAGCCTCGCTCCCTATACCGGTGTCGCCATCTGCTTTCTCGTCATCACCCTGCCACTGACGCGGCTGACCGAATATCTCGCCAAGCGGGACCGTCGCGCGCGCCTGTCACGGAGCTGAAAATGGCCCTCGTCAGCCTTGCAAACGTTCACAAGCATTATGGAAGCCACCACGTCATCAGAGGCATCAGCATGGATGTCGACAGGCACGAGGTCGCCTGCCTGATCGGCGGTTCCGGCAGCGGCAAGTCCACCTTGCTGCGCTGCATCAACGGGCTGGAGACGATCGAGGACGGCACGATCACCTTCGACGGCGAGGTCATCACCGATCCCGGCGTCGATCTGGACGCGGTGCGGCGGCGTCTCGGCATCGTGTTCCAGAGCTACAATCTGTTCCCGCAGATGAGCGTGGCCGAAAACGTTATGCTCGCCCCGCGCCACGTCCTGCGGATGGGCAAGGGCGAGGCGCGCGAGCTTGCGTTCGAGATGCTCGCCAAGGTCGGGCTGAGGGACAAGGCAGACGCCTATCCCGACCGGCTTTCCGGCGGCCAGCAGCAGCGTGTGGCGATCGCGCGCGCATTGGCGATGAATCCCAAGCTTCTGCTGCTTGACGAAGTGACCTCGGCGCTCGATCCCGAACTCGTCGAGGAAGTTCTTGGCCTCCTTCGCCAACTGGCGGAGGACGGCATGACGATGATTCTCGCCACCCATGAAATGCAGTTCGCGCGCGAAGTGGCCAGCAACGTCTATTTTCTGGCCGATGGCGAAGTGCATGAAAGCGGGCCGCCTGCTGAGTTCTTCGGCAATCCGCAGAAGCCCCGCACGCGCGCCTTCCTGAAGCGGGTTCTCGGCAAGGAAATGAGCACCGCGATATAGTGATTCCGCTGGCGAGAACGGGGTGTAAGGTACGATTTATCTGGCGCATTCATGCCACGGCGACTACATATGGTATCGGACGATCAGCCGATGTCGTGGAGGCTCATGATGACAGATATTGCCGCAACCTACGCGCTCAGGATTCTCGGCGTAAACGTCGATCAGTCATCGAAACCCGCGCGCCTGAATGTACGGTATCATGGTCTGCATGAGCCGGTCAGTGTCAGCGAAACGCTGGAGAGCGTGGATATACCGGGGCTGATGAAGGCTTGCGAGGCGGTCGCGCAGCGGATTTTCCATGAGGAGTTCCGTCTGAACAACGCGGTCGAGATGCACTTTACGCTGGAGGATACGAACGGCCTCGCGCTGTGGCATACGAATCCGACGCTTTACCTGAAATGCCCGCTGACGATGACGATGAAGTGGAGTTGCCTCCACCTGAGCGAAATCTTCAAGACGATGACCACGCTCGGCATCATCGAACTGCCGTCCACGGTTTCTCTGGAAGGCAATCACATCGATACGGACAAGACGGCGAAAGTGATCATGGATGCCATGGCCAATGGCGTGGAGTTCATGGGCAATCTCATTCTGATGCGTGGCTTCATCGATCACGATTCGGCCAAGCGCAGCGGGGTTGCGCCCGTGCCCCAGCATTCCTGATACGATTTGAGGGAAGCCCGGTCGCCGGCAGGGGGTAAGCCCCCGCCGGCATATTCGCGTTAAGCGGTGGCCGCCTTGAATCCCACCAATGCGCGGGTGAGGGCGTCCTTCGTGGCGACGATGTCGGCGTCGGTATGTGCCGCCGAGAGATACATCAGGCCGCGCGGCAACGGGTTCAGCCCGTTGAGCACACAGGCCTCGGTGAGTTTCAGCACCTTCACCTTGTCGGCCTTGCCGAGATCGCCGATGCGCTCCATGGTTCGCGTGCCGGCGAAAAGCTGAATGGCCGAGCCGATGCAATTGGCGCAAAGGTCGAGATCGAGCGCCTGCGCCCGGTCATTGAAATGGGTCTGGATGTCCTTCGCCATCGCGTTCATGCGCGGATAGATATCCGCATGGGCGCGCAGATAGTCGAGGCAGGCGATCGCGGCACCCACCGAAAGCGGATTGCCGTTGAAAGTGCCGCGATGCAGCACACGCCCGTCCACCAGCGGCGCCATGACGGCGCGGCTGCCGGTGACGGCGCTGATCGGCAGGCCGGCGCCGAGCGCTTTGCCGAGCACGGCCATGTCGGGCGTGACGCCGAAGACCTGCTGCGCACCGCCGAGCGCCAGCCGGAAGCCGGAGATCACCTCGTCGAAGATCAGCACGGTGCCATGCCTGCGCGTCAGCTCGCGAACGGCCTGAAGGAAGCCCGTGGGCGGGGAGAAGCAGCCGGCATTGATCGCGGCGGCCTCCAGAATGACGGCGGCATATTCGTCTGACAGCACCGCCGCCAGCGCGTCGGCGTCGCCCCAGTCGACCAGTGTGACATTGCTCGCCGCCTGCGGGTCCTGTCCGGCCGAACTCGGCCCGTCATTGCCGGGATTGTTGGCGATGTGGATATTGTCGAACCAGCCGTGGTAATTGGCGCGGAACTTGACGATCCGCGTGCGACCGGTGGCGGCGCGCGCGATGCGCAGCGCGAGTTGCACCGCCTCGGTGCCGCTGCTGACGAAGGAGGTCATTTCGGCGCAGGGCACGGTTTCGGCGATCAGTTCCGCCAGACGGCCTTCGCCGCTGTGGACGCTCGCCGTCCGGAACCCCTTGTCGATTTCCGCCTTCAGCCGCTCGATCACCGGCGCCGGGCTATGGCCGAGGATCAGCGGGCCGTAGCCCATGGTGTAGTCGATGTAGTCATTGCCGTCGATATCGGTGACGATGGCGCCCTGCGCGCGTTCGATCGCCAGCGGCACGGGGCGCTGGGCCGCGCGCGGCGTGGAGGAAACGCCGTTGGCGAGGAATTGCGAGGCATAGTCGCGATAGCGCAAGGAACCGGAAAAGGCCGGATGGGAGGAGGACGGGGCTGCGCTGCTCATGGGATCATTCTTTCATGAGAGCATTTCTGGCAAAAGTGCGAAGCGGTTTTGCTGGAAATGCGTAAACAAACAGATAGAGCGGTTCCACGATTCCATGAAAACAGGAACCGCTCTTGCGATTGGCGGGCGGGGCGGCGGCGGAGCCGTCAGTGCTCCCCGGCCCAGAAGACGATACGGCGGCGGGCGATGCCGACGATGGAGTGCATCGTCATGCCGATGACGGCCAGCACCACCAGCACGGCGAACATGCCGGCAATGTTGAACTGCTCGTTGAATTGCAGGATCATCTTGCCGAGGCCCATCTGCGCGCCGACGAACTCCGCCACGATGGCGCCGACCAGCGCGAAGACCACACCGAGGCCAAGCCCGGCGAAGACATAGGGCAGGGAATTGGGCACCCGGACCTTCATCAGGATCTGGAACCGGTTGGCGCCGAAGGCCTTCAGCATCTGCACCTCCTCTCGGCCCGATGCCTGAAGCCCGGCGATCGTGTTGACCAGCATCGGGAAGAAGGCGATCAGCCCGGCCATGACGATTTTGGATGTGAGGCCGTAGCCGAACCATTGCAGGAAGATCGGGGCGAGCGCCACGCTCGGAATGGTCTGGAAGGCGACGATATAGGGCATCAGGCTGAGGTCGAGGAGGCGCACCTGCGAGATCAGCACGCCCAGCACCACGGCGATGACGATGCCAAGCGCATAACCTGCCAGTACCTCGTACATGGTAACCTGGAAATTCGCCCAGAAAATGGAACTTGTCAGCAGCGACCATAGCTGCCTGGCCACGACGGTGGGAGCGGGCAGGACGAAGGCGGGCGTATCGGTCGCCCATACGTAGAATTGCCATCCGCCCGTCACGATGAAGAAGACGAGGACGACCAGCACGGCCTGTGTCAGTTTCGAGTTTTCGTTTTGCATCGGACTATCTCGCGGAAAAGATGATGTGCGGGCGAAGCGGAAGCCTCCGGTCAGTCGATCATCGAGCTGTCGTTGAAGTGACCGCGAATGCGGGCCAGAACGTCCTCGGCATGGGCGAGATCGCCCAGCTTGCGCTCGCGCGGCAGCGTTACGGGGATAATCTCGCTGATGCGGCCGGGACGCGGGCTCATCACCACCACCCGGTCGGCGAGGAACACGGCTTCCGGGATGGAGTGGGTGACGAAGATCACCGTCTTGCCGCTGCGCATCCAGATGCGCTGGAGTTCGGTGTTGAGGAATTCGCGCGTCATGGCGTCGAGCGCGCCGAACGGCTCGTCCATCAGCAGTACCTTGGGGTCGCGCACCAGCGCCCGGCAGATGCCGGCGCGCTGGCGCATACCGCCCGAAAGCTCGCGCGGATATTTGTTCTCGAACCCCTTGAGGCCGATCATCTCCATCAGCTCCAGCGCACGCTCGGTATAGGCCTTGCGGTCGAGCCGCATCAGTTCCACCGGGAGAAGGATGTTCTCCAGAATGGTGCGCCATGGCAGAAGCGTCGGTTCCTGAAAAACGACCCCGACTTCCGGCGACGGTTTGGTGATCGCCTTGTCGCCAAGACGCGCCTCGCCACCGAATCGGCCTTCGAGGCCGGCCAGTATCTTGAGAAGCGTGGTCTTGCCGCATCCGGAAGGACCGACCAGCGCAATGAACTCACCGTCGACAATGTCCAGATGGACCTTGTCCAGCGCCACGGTGATGTCACCGGTGCGCGTGTGATATTGCTTGGTCAGCCCGTTGATCCGGATCAGTGGCGCGGAAGTGGTACCCATCGTCATGTCCTTCGGTCGGGGTCGGTCTGTGGCTTATTTCTTTTCCACGATCTTCTTTTCATCGAAGTCGTAGATCTTGGGCATCAGCGAGCCGTCCCAGACCTGCGCCACGGTCATTTTCTTTTCGATCTGGCCTGTGTCGAGGGCGAAGTTCAGCACAGCCTCCCAGCGGTCGGCGGGCAGGTTCAGCCACTCGCCCCAGGTAGCCGGATCGGGCTTGTCGGCGGGAATGGAATCGGCCAGCGCGATCTTCATGGCCGCCAGGGTATTTTTCGCCGCCTCGCCGTTCGGATCGTTCGCGCCGGCAAGCTGCGGGAATTCCGCGAATGAGAGCTTCAGCGCGCTTTCGGGATAGAGCTTCGTATAGATGATGCCCTTGTAGGCCGCACGCATGAAACCGGCGAGTTCTTCCGGCTTGGTCTTGAGCGTCTTGTCGCTCGTAATCATGGTCACGCTGAACAGCTTCGACATTTCGTCCGGGCGCTTGAGAAAGGTGAGTTCGATCCCGTTCTGGCCCATGACGGTGAAGCTGTCGGAATAGCTGTCGACGGCGTCGATCTGGTTGGCCTTGAGGGCGGCGGCAGCGCGTGCGCCCGCGCCGACCGGCACGATGGTCACGTCGGTTTCCTTGAGGCCGGCGATCTTGAGATTGGCGCGCAGATCCGCATAGGAGGCCGAGGCGAGGCTGATGACGCCGATGCGCTTGCCCTTGAGGTCGGCGAGCGACTTGATGGCCGATCCCTTCGGCACGGCGATGAAATAGGGCCACTGCACGGTAAAGCCGGCGAAGGCCTTGATCGGCACGCCTTTCTCGATCGCCGCGGCGATGTTGGCGGAAGAGGCCTCGCCGACATCGGCCGAACCCGACGCCACCGCCTGGATGGCGGCGGTAGAGCCATCGGTGTAAAGGATGGAGGGGTTGAGCTTCTCTTCCTTGAAGTAGCCGAGCTGCTTCGGAACGGCAAAGGAGAAGGTTTCCTCGCCGGCGGTGATGGTGTTGCGGGCGAGCGCCCATGTGAAATTGGTGTCGGCGGCCTTGGCCCCGGCAGTCATGCCGAGGCAGAGAGCCATTGCGGTTAAAACGGTATATTTCATGGTTGATGATCCCCTTTTGGTCTGGTTGGGTTGATCGGATTATTTCAGGAGGCCGGGTGCCGCGACGGCCTGCATCCAGGGCGAGGGCGCACCCCAGCCGGCGGTCAGGCTCCAGACGCTGCAAATATTGGAGGCGAGCACCGGAACGGCGATCTCGTGCGCGGTGGCGGCCATCATGTCGATGGTGCGCATGCCGGTGCCGCTCAGGATGATCGCGCCGTCCGGTGCCGCATCCATACGCTTCAGCGCATTGCCGATCTCGGCCGGCGTCACATGATAGGCGACGAGCTTGTCCTCGAACTGGCTCACGCTATGGACGCGATAGCCCGCATCGGTCCAATAGCGCACGGCAAGCTCGGTCTGGTAGTTGGGATAGGGCGACATCAGGCTGACCGTGTCGATGCCGAGCTTCTTCAGCGCCTTGTCGATGGCGATGGTGCCGGTTTCGACCGGGATGCCCGCCTGATCCGACAGCCGGTCGCACAATTCGCGGTCGCCCTTGGGCGAAAGACGATATTGCGAGCCGGTGAGCGCGATCGCGATGGCGTCGAGCTTCAGCGAGCCGAAGCCCTTGATCATCTGTGGGAAGCTGTCGACATAGCCGCGATTGCGGTCGTCGAGACTGCCCGGCAGCACCGGCAAGCGCATGGTGTGCAGCGCCACATCGGCGGGCAGCAGCACCGGATATTCGATCTCCACGGTCGGGTTGGCCGGAGGCACCAGACCGCCGAAGCGGAATTTCGGTGCGGGAAGGGCTGGGAGAGGGGTGGTCATGGAAGCGGTTTCCTCAAAAATCAGGTGCGGGCGGGAAGCTCGACCATGTCGAGCATGGCGGTCTGCGCCAGATAGGCGCGGGCCTTGTCCTTGTCGGAGAGCAGCCCTTCCACCTTGGCGATCCAGGCCTTTTCCTGCGAGACCATCGTGTCGGTGCGCGGCAGAAGCATGTCGCGGCTGACGCGATGGCGCTCGGCGGCAACAGCGTCGAGTGGCGCGCGCGTGCCGGTGCGCACGGCGTCGGCCATGGCATTGGCGATGACGAAACCGTCATGGATGCCGCAATTCATGTTCATGCCGCCGCGCGTATTGGTCAGATGCAGCGCGTCGCCCGCAAGGAAGACATTGCCGGCAAAGCCCGCCGAAGCGAGGCATTTGCGCGCCGCATAGCAATCCTTGTCCACCACGTTCGGCATGGTGAAACCCGGGATCAGCGCACGAAGGCGCTCCAGCGCCCATGCGTCGGTGAGCGCTGTTTCCTCCGAAATGCCTTCCGGCACGCGCAGGATCACGCGCCAGTTGTCGGGCATGTGCAGGAAGCTGACCGAATGGGTCTTGCCGACCAGATAGGTGACGGGGCCGATATCCCTGACCACGTCGCGGATAGTGTCGTCGGTGCGGATACGGAGCTGGAAGCCCGGATAGGCAGAACCGTCGAAACTGATGCCGGCCGCCTGACGCACGGCGCTGTGCGCGCCGTCCGCGCCGAGCAGGAAGCGCGCGGTGACGGTCTCGCTGCCGCTTCCGTTGCCCACGGTCACGGCGACGCTCTCGCCCCGATCCTCTACGCCGAGAAATTCGGCGTTGAAGCGGAAATCGACATTGGGGAAGCCTTGCAGCTTTTCCAGAAGGATCGGCGTCAGCAGCGACTGTTCGAGATGCTTGCGGAAGGGAAACGGCGTCACGCCTTCCAGAAGCCCGAAGGTGAGTTCGCCCAATATGCCGCCCTCGACGGTGCGGTATTGCAGCCGGTCGATATGCAGCGCCTGCCGGCTGAACGCCTCATAGACGCCGACGCGGTCGAGAATATCGAGCGTCGGCGCATGGAAGGTCGAGGCCTTCGAGACGCGGTTGAGTTCGGCGCGCTTCTCGAAGACGGCCACCCGCAGGCCGGCTTCGGCCAGAACGAGCGCCGCCACCAGACCTACCGGCCCGGCACCCGCCACGATGACATCACGATCCAACATCATTGATCCTCTCAAGCCTGATCAGCGGCGGACGAACGGATTGGGAATGTTGGTCTCGGTGGAAATCCAGACGCTCTTCAATTCCATATATTCCTTCATGCCCGCGATGCCGCATTCGCGCCCGACGCCGCTCATCTTGAAGCCGCCGAAGGGCGAGGTGACGCTGGTGGAGCGATAGTTGTTGATCCAGATCGTGCCCGCGCGCACGCGGTTCGACATGTTGATGGCGCGGCCGATGGACTGGGTCCAGATGCCGGCGGCGAGGCCGAACTCGATGTCGTTGGCGATCCGCACCGCGTCGTCCTCGTCCTTGAAGCGGATGATGGAGAGGATCGGCCCGAACACTTCCTCCTGCGCGATGCGCATGTTGTTTTCGACCTCGACGAAGACGGTCGGCTCGAAGAACAGCCCGTTGGGGCAGCCCGGCACCTTTGCCGGTTTTCCTCCGAGCGCGAGCTTCGCGCCGTCGGCCAGCGCGACCTCCACATAGGACTTCACCTTCTCGAATTGCGGCTTGGTCGAGATCGGCGCGATCTGCGAATCCGGCTCGCCCGGATGGCCGAATTTCGCCTGCTTCACCGTCTCGATCAGCCGGGCGACGAAGGCGTCGTAGATGCTGTCCTGCACCAGAAGGCGCGAGCCCGCCACGCAGGTCTGGCCGGAGGCGGCGAAGATGCCGGCAATCGCGCCTTTCAGCGCATTGTCCATGTCGGCGTCCTCGAAGATGATGTTGGGCGACTTGCCGCCGAGTTCCAGCGTCACGCGCTTCATGTGCTTTGCGGCTTTTTCGTTGATCATCTGACCGGCGATCGGGCCGCCGGTAAAGGCGATGCGCTCCACATGCGGATGGCTGACGAGCGCGTCGCCCACTTCCGCGCCAAGGCCGGTCACGACGTTGACGATGCCCTTCGGCACACCGGCCTTGTCGAAGATCTTCATCAGTTCGATCAGCGACGCGGAGGTGAATTCCGACGGCTTCAGCACGACCGTATTGCCGGCGGCGAGCGCAGGGGCGATCTTCATGCTGGCGAGCGGCAGCGGCGAGTTCCACGGCGTGATGCAGGCCACCACGCCCAGCGGCTCGTATTTGGTGTAGTTGAGCACGCCCGGCTTGTCGGTCGGGATCACCGAGCCTTCGATCTTGTCGGCCAGACCGCCGTAATAATAGTAGTAATTGGCCATGTAGCGCATCTGCATGGACAGTTCGGCGATCAGCTTGCCGTTGTCGCGCTGCTCGACATAGGCGAGCCAGTCGGCATTCTCGGTGACGAGATCGCCGATGCGGCGCAGCATCGCGCCGCGCTGGCTCGGATTCATCTTCGGCCATTCGCCCTCGGTGAAGGCGCGGTGCGCGGCCTTCGCCGCGCGGTCCACGTCTTCCGGCGTGCCGCGCGTGATGCGCGCCCAGACCTCGCCCGTGACCGGATCGACGGATTCGATCATGTCGCGGCCGTCGGTGGCGGTGAATTCACCGTCGATATACATGCCGTAGAGACGCACGCCTTCGGCGTCGGCCTTGGTCTGCGGCAGGGTGGTTTCGGGCGCCTTGGGCGTGAAAGTCGTGGTCATGGCGTTGTTCTTCCGGTGACGGTATGGGGTTCAGCCGCGCTTGGGCAGCGCGCGCAGGTAATCGACGACCTCGTCCGTCGGGATGACGTCGACATATTTGCAGTTGAGGTCGAACAGGTTGATGGCGTGGCTCGCCTCGAACCGGTCGAAGGCGGTTTCCTCCGGAATCACCACCTTGAAATTGAACGAATAGGCGTCCACGGCGGTGGCGCGCAGGCAGCCCGACGTGGTGCAGCCGACGAGGATCAGCGTATCCACGTCGAGGAAATTGAGCTGGCTCATGAAGGTGGTGCCGAAGAAGCAGGACGGCTTCTGCTTGGAGATCAGCATGTCCTGCGGGCGCGGCGCCAGCGGCTCCACGGTGCGGGTGGCATGGGTGCCGGCGATGACGGTCTTCTCGCCGCCGCGATGGTTCTTGCCCACCTGCACGCCAGAATCGAGCAGGTCGGGACGGCGGCCGCTTTCGGTGTAGAAGACCGGCAGGTTCTTCTCGCGCGCCAGTTCCAGAAGGGGCACGATGTGCTCCACCGCCGCCCATGCCTCGCGGCCGCAATGGGTGCGGTACTGCTTGAGGCCCTCCAGAATGTCCTCCGGCGTGTCGCCGCAGAAATTATACTGCACATCAATGATGAAGAGCGCCGGACGCGTGCCGAATCCGCCGCGCTTGCCGTAACCGGCGGCCTTGTAGACCTGCTTGTCGCGCTCGGTCAGGAAACGGTCCCAGATTCTCGTCTTCTCGGTCATGTTCTTGCTCTCGCGGTTTGAATGGGTTCAGGCATGGCGGTCGAGATAGCGGCCCCATGGGGCGGCGCGCGCCTCGTCGGTGATCCTGCCGTCGAGCATCACGGTGCGGCCGCGCACCAGCGTGCGCACCGGCCAGCCTTTCAGCGCCATGCCCTGATAGGGCGAATAGTCGGAGAAGGATTCCGAAACGGCATGATCGACCGTGCGCTCCAGATCGGGATCGACCACCAGCAGGTCGGCATCCTTGCCGACCGCGATGCCGCCCTTGGACGGCATGTTGTAAATCTTCGCCGCATTGGCCGAAGTCAGCTCCACGATGCGGTCGAGCGGCAGGCCGCGGCGGTGATAGCCCTCATGCAGCAGCAGCGGCAGAAGTAGGCCGGAGCCGGGGAAACCGGCGCTCGCGCCCCAGATATCCTTGTCCTTGGTCTCGCGCTTGCGCGCCACATGGTCGGAGCCGATGGTGGTGACGGAGCCGTCGAACACGCCTTCCCACAGGGCCTCGATATCGGCCTTGCCGCGCACCGGCGGATTGACCTTGGCGAGAATGCCCGCCGGCCACTGATCATCGACCACGAGATAATGCGAGCAGGTTTCCACGTAGATCGGCGGTCCGGCGCGGCGCGACGGCTTCTGGCGCAGATAGCGCACGATTTCGAGCGATTCACCGCTGCTCATATGCACGATATTGACCGGCGTGCCGGTCTGTTCGGCGAAATAGCAGACGCGGAATACGTTTTCCGCTTCGAGGAAGCCGGGGCTCTGCTCGTTCCATGCCTTGAGGTCGTTGCGGCCGGCCGCCTTCAGCGCGGGACGCAGCGCCGGGATCACCTCGACATTCTCGCAATGTACACCCATCACCGCGCCGGGAATGGCGGCGGTCGCCTTCAGCGCCGTATAGAGCAGCGCGTCGTCGATCTCGGTGAAGCCCTTGGCTGCGCCGGCAGCACCCTTGTACATCAGATAAAGCTTGAAGGAGGTGACGCCGAAGCGGCGCGCGACCTCGTCCAGCGTATCGACATGCAACTGGCTGGTGAGGCCGAAATGCAGGCCGAAATCGATGCAGCTCTGCCGTTCCGCCCGCTCCTTCACGATGGGAAAGGAATCCCGCAATTCCTTCGAGCGGTGGAAGGACAGGATCGAGGTGGTGCCGCCCAGCGCCGCCGCGCGCGATTCCGTCTCGAAATCGGTTTCGGGATTGCCGAAATCGAAATGCACATGCGGATCGACCACGCCCGGCATCAGCCACAGGCCGCCGCAATCCACCGTCTCGCGCCCGGTCAGTTCCTCGCCCTTTTCGGCGATGACGGCGATGCGGCCATCCTTGACACCGACCGAACCCGGTGTCAGCCCGCCGCCCGGAAGGGCCAGTTGCGCATTCTTGAGAACCAGATCGAGTGTCATTGTCCTACCCGTTATTGCCACGCCCCGCGGGCGAAAAATCGTCAAGCACCTGCCGCAGAATGCCGCCCGCGGCGAGAAGCGCGCGCTCGGCCTCGGTGAGAAGCTGCGGCTCGGCCTCGAACACCACCGCGCCCTTTTTGCCTTCCGCCGTCACCCGCACGGGCGCGCCGCTATGCACCGCTTTCTCGATGCCCTCGAATGAGAAGCGCTCGCTGCCGGTCAGGCCTAGTTGACGCCAGCCCTTGCCGGGCCGGAAGGCCAGCGGCAGCACGCCCATGCCGACCAGATTGGCGCGGTGGATGCGCTCGAAGCTTTCGGCGATGACGGCGCGCACGCCGAGAAGCGCGGTGCCCTTGGCCGCCCAGTCGCGGCTCGATCCGGTGCCGTATTCCTTGCCGCCGAGCACGATGGCCGCGACACCCTCTTCGCGGTAGCGCATGGCCGCGTCGAACACGGTCATCGCCTCGCCGTCCGGGAAATGCCGCGTGAAGCCACCCTCCACTTCCGGCATCAGTGCGTTCTTGATGCGGATATTGGCGAAGGTGGCGCGGGTCATGACCTCGAAATTGCCGCGCCGGCCGACATAGGTATTGAAATCCTTTTGCGCGATGCCCGCACCGGCAAGATATTGCCCGGCGGGTGTGTCGAGCGGAATCTCGCCGCTCGGCGAGATATGGTCGGTGGTGAGCGAATCCCCGAAGGCGGCCAGCACCCGCCCATGGCCGAGGCTGCGCGCCAGATCGGCGACCGGGTCCGCGCCGCCGGTGCGGGCGAAGAAGGGCGGCTCGACCAGATAATGCGACTGCCGGTCCCACGGGTAGGTGACGCCTTCCGGCGCCTCCAGTTCCTCCCAGGCGCCCGCGCCCGCCGCCTTGCCGTCATAGACGGCGGCGAACAGTTCGGGATCGCGCGCGAAGGGCAGCAGCGCGTCGATCTCGGCCTGCGTCGGCCAGAGGTCGCGCAGATAGACCGGTGCGCCGTCCCTGTCATGGCCGAGCGGCTCACGGTCGAAATCGATATCGATGCGTCCGGCCAGCGCGTAGAGCACGACCAGCGGCGGCGCGCCGATATAATTGGCGCGGATCAGCTTGTGGATGCGGCCTTCGAAATTGCGGTTGCCCGAAAGGACGGCGGTAGCGACCAGTCCGCTCTGTTCGATCGCGGCGGCTGTTTCGGCCGGCAGCGGACCGGACTTGCCGCCGCAGGTGGTGCAGCCATAGCCGATCACGTTGAAGCCGAGCGTTTCGAGGAAGGGCAGCAGGCCGGCCTTTTCCAGATAGCGTGTGACGACGCGCGAGCCGGGGGCCATCGAAGTCTTGACCCATGACGGAACGGCCAGGCCCTTTTCCACCGCGCGGCGTGCGACCAGTCCGGCGGCGAGCATCACGGCGGGGTTGGAGGTGTTGGTGCAGGACGTGATCGCCGCAAGCGCGATGCCGCCATGGCCCGGAAAGACATCGGACGCCGCCGCCTTGCCCGCTCCGAAGCCGCCTTCGGACAGGGGCTTTTCCAACCGCGCGCGGAAATCCGGCGCAACGGCGGTCAGCGGCAGCCGATCCTGCGGACGGCGCGGTCCGGCCATGGCAGGCGCCGCAGCGGAAAGATCGATTTCGATGACGCGGTCATAGGCCGGGCGCTCGTCGGCGTCGGCGCGCCACAGATGATTGGCCTTGCAATAGGTTTCGACCAGATCGACATGGCTTTCGCTGCGGCCGGTCTGGCGCAGATAGGCGAGCGTCTGTTCATCGACCGGGAAAAAGCCGCAGGTCGCGCCATATTCCGGCGCCATATTGGCGATGGTGGCGCGCTCGACCACGGTGAGATGCGGCACGGCGGGGCCGAAATATTCCACCATGCAGCCCGCGACACCCTCGGCGCGCAGGCGCTGGGTGATGAGGAGCGCCGCATCGGTGGTCATGGCCGGCGGCGCGATCCTCCCGGAAAGCCGCACACCGACGACCTGCGGGCGGGGGAAGATATAGGCCTGCCCCAGCATGGCCGCTTCCGCGTCGATGCCGCCCACCCCCCAGCCCAGCACGCCCAGACCGTTGACCATCGGCGTATGGGAATCGCCGCCGATCACGAAATCCGGAAAGGCCCAGCGCTTGCCGTCATGGTTCGCGCAGGCGACGACCGAAGCGATGCTTTCGATATTGACCTGATGGATGATGCCGGTGCCGGGCGGATAGACCCGCAGCCGCCGATAGGCTTTCTGCGCCCATTTGAGAAAGCGGTAGCGCTCGGCGTTGCGTTCCAGTTCACGGGCGAGATTGCGGCGCTCGGCATCCGCCGTGCCCCAAACATCCACCTGAAGCGAATGGTCGACAATCAGATCGACCGGCACCAGCGCATCCACCGCCGTCGCGTCGCCGCCCGCACGGGCGACCGCATCGCGGAGCGCTGCGAGGTCCTGCAAGGCAGGCAGGCCGCTCGAATCCGGCAAGATGACGCGGGCGACGTAAAGCGGAAGGTCGGCCGCACCCGTGCCGCTCAAGAGGGCGGCGATGTCACGCTCGCCGACCGGCCGGCCCCATAATGCGCTGCGGCACAGATTTTCCAGGAGAACGCGGGTCGCATAGGGCAGCCGGTCCACCACCGTTCCGTGCGCCGCAGCGGCGTCCGCCACATCGGCGAAGCACAGGCGCCCTCCAGACCAGTCGATTTCCCGTTCTATCGTCATGCGGTTCCCTGCCCGGACTTGCTGTCCGGCTCGGCGGGGATTTAGGGGCAGTGATTTCAAAATGTCAACACTTAATCGCAAAATATGCTATAAAAGCCGATATACATCAAAAAGTGTTGACATTTAGCGTTGGCAATGCTCAAAAAGTTGACACTTTTCAAAGACCAGCGACAATCGGGTTCAAAACCGATGTTGGAGGAATGCCGACTTGACCGCCTTTAGCGACGAAATGCAGATTGCGCCCGGAGAGACGGGAACGCCGCGTGCCGACACGATCTATCACGCCGTTCTGGACGCCATCTATCAGGGACGGCTCGCGCCCGGCAGCGTAGTGAACGAGGCGGCGCTGGCGCAGGAATTCGGCGTCAGCCGGGGACCGGTGCGTGAGGCCGTGCGCCGTCTTCAGGGCATCCAGATGATCACGCGCGAACCCTATCTCAAGGCGCGCGTGGTGACGCTCGACGCCAGCACCGCGCGCGAACTGTTCGAACTGCGCATGGCGCTCGAAGGCATGGCCTGCAATCTCGACGCGCGCCGGATGAGCGATGCCGAGATCGACGCGCTGATCGCGGAACTGGAGCGCAGCCGCCACACCTATTCCGCCTCCGCGCCGCGGGAAAAAGGCGTCTTCGATTTTCACGAGCGCATCGTGCGCGCCTGCGGCAATGCCCGCATCATCAATCTCCTGTGCGGCGACCTCTATCACCTGCTGCGCATCTACCGCCGCCATTCCGGCGCGATCATCGAGCGCAAGGAAGAGGCGTTCGACGAACACTGGCAGATCCTGCGCGCCATGAAAGCGCGCGATCCGCACCTGGCCGAATCCCTCATGCGCTCGCACATCCGCCGCGCGGCTCGAAATCTTTTCGACCATCTCGACGGCGAGAGCCTGCCCGACATCTGAAACTTTCTATCCGGAGAACCATCTGCATGACCACAGGCGCCAAGAAATTCCGGGCTCTTCTGGAGTCGGGCGAATTCATCGTCTCGCCCGGCGTTTACGACGGCTACAGCATCCGCCTCGTCGAGGCGGCAGGCTTCAAGACCGCCTGCACCAGCGGCGCGGCCGTGTCCAACGCGCTGCTCGGCATCGCCGATATCGGCGTGATGGGCCTGACCGAGAACGTCAACCATTGCCGCAACCTCGCCCGTTCCGTCTCTATCCCGCTGACCGCCGACGTCGACAACGGCTACGGCAACCCGGTCAATGTGTTCCACACGGTCAGGATGTTCGAGGAAGCCGGCGTCGCCGGCGTCAATATCGAGGACCAGGTCAGCCCCAAGCGCTGCGGCCACATGCCCGGCAAGGACGTGGTCAGCACCGCCGAAATGGTCAAGAAGATCGAGGCCGCCTGTCTCGCCCGCCGCGACGACGCCTTCGTCATCGTCGCCCGCACCGATGCGCTCGCCATCGAGGGCATCGAGGGCGCGGTCAAGCGCGCAAAGGCCTATGCGGAAGCGGGCGCGGACATGCTGTTCCCCGATGCGGTGCGCACCGAGGACGACATCAAGCGTATTGTCGATGCGGCCGGCATTCCCGTGACGATCAATATGGGCTTCGGCATCCGCCAGCGTCCCACCACGCCGCTCATTCCGCTGCCGCGCCTCAAGGAAATCGGCGTGCGCCGCATCAGCCTGCCGCGCATGCTGCCCGCCGCTGCCATCCACGCCATGCGGGAGGCGCTCAGCGTGATGCGTGAAGTGATGGAGACCGGCGTTCCGGTCAATCGCGAGGACCTGCTCGTCGGCATCGAGGACATCATGAAGCTGATGGACTACGACAACATGCGCGCGCTGGAAAAGCGCCTGACCACGTTCGGTTAATACCGGCTATGCGGGTGTTTCGGGCCATTATCCGATGGCCCGAAACAACGTGTTGACGGCTTGAAGCGGCGGTATGCTGCCTTGCGAAGGGCAGGACGCTTATGCGCGGTGGAACGGCGAGAAGAATTCCGCGCCCGATCCCAGTTCCTTCTCGATGCTCAGAAGCCGGTTGTACTTGGCGACGCGCTCGCTGCGGCAAAGCGATCCCGTCTTGATCTGGCCGGTCCCCATGGCCACCGCGAAATCGGCGATGAAGGCATCCTCCGTCTCGCCGGAGCGGTGCGAGACCACGCAGTTCCAGCCGGCCTGCCGGGCGAGTTCGATCGCCCTTACCGTCTCCGTGACCGTGCCGATCTGGTTGAGCTTGATCAGCACCGCGTTGGTCGCCTTGCGCTTGATGCCCTCCGCGATGAATTTCGGATTGGTGACGTAATTGTCGTCGCCGACGATCTGGATACGGTCGCCGATCTCGGCCGTCTGCCGGATATAGCCGTCCCAGTCGCTCTCGTCGAAGCCGTCCTCGATCGACAGGATCGGATAGGCATCCACCCAGCGCCGGTAGAGCGCGCACAGCACATCGCGGTCCGGCGTTTCGCCGGTGGCCAGATGATATTTCCCGTCCTTGAAGAAGGACGAAGCGGCGGGATCGAGCGCGATGGCCACGTCCTTGCCCGGTTTGAAGCCGGCAGTCTCGATGGCCTGAACGATCAGTTCGCAGGCTTCCTCATTGCTGGCGAGGTCGGGCGCGAAGCCGCCTTCGTCGCCGACGGCGGTGGTCAGCCCGCGCTTTTCCAGTATCTTCTTCAGCGCCTTGAACGTCTCCACGCCATAGCGCAGCGCCTCGCGGAAATCGGGTGCGCCATGCGGCACGATCATGAATTCCTGAAAATCCAGCTTGTTGTCGGCATGCTTGCCGCCATTGATGACGTTCATCATCGGCACGGGCAGGCGGCGCGCGGCGGGGCCGCCGAGATAGCGGTAGAGCGGCAGACCGAGCGATTGCGCGGCCGCACGCGCCACGGCCATCGACACGCCCAGTATGGCGTTCGCGCCGAGCTTGGCCTTGTTGGGCGTGCCGTCGGCCTCGATCATCCGTGCGTCGATGTCGGTCTGCCGCGCCGCGTTCATGCCGGCAAGCGCCGGGCCGAGGATCGTGCACACGTTGTCGACGGCCTTGAGCACGCCGAGCCCCCCGTAGCGGCTCTTGTCTCCGTCCCGCAATTCGACGGCTTCGTGCTGCCCCGTGGACGCGCCGGACGGCACCCGCGCCACGCCGGTCGTGCCGTCCGCAAGCGTCACTTCCACCTGCACGGTCGGGTTGCCTCGCGAATCGAGGATTTCAAGGGCATCGATATTTTCGATTTTCAACGCGGTCATCATCGCCTCAATAACAAACAGACTTCAACGGCGCCGGCTCTTCGCCGGGCGAGTGATGAACGAATGACGGGGCGAAGAAAAGTTTCGTCCGGGCATAGCTCCACGATCGTGCCCAACGGTAGGAGTCATCAGCCGGCCGGCTTGTGAAGGGGAACTCCATCCCCGCATCGATGATGCGCGGGCAGGCGGCGGAGGTCAATGCCCGCGTTGACCTTTTCGCCGCAGATTTCTATCTTTCCATGAAGATCAGACATGATCGCAGGGAATGGAGTCTCCCGCAGACCGCGCCACCGCTGATGACTCCTGCCAATGGATCGAAGGTAAGCCATGGACGACCAAGGTATTCTCATACTGGCGCGGCACGGGCAGAGCGAAGGCAATGCCCTCAATGTTTTCACCGGCTTGCGCAACCTACCGCTGACCGATGCGGGCCGGCATGAGGCCCGCGCCATCGCGCGGGCGCTGAAGGCCGCGGGCTACAGGCCGGACAGGATTTTTTCCTCGGCGCTCGATCGTGCCATCGAGACCGCACAAATCATTGTGAACACGCTCGGCGGCGGCATTCCCTTCACGAGCGAGGCGGCGCTCAACGAACGCGATTACGGTGATCTGACCGGGTTGAACAAGGCCGAGGCCGCGGTGCGCTTCGGCGACCGGCAGGTGCATGAGTGGCGGCGCTCTTACGATACCTCGCCGCCCGGCGGTGAGAGCCTCAGGGATGCCCGCCTGCGCGTCGTGCCCTATTACGAGGCCGGCATCCGTCCCCATCTGCAAAAGGGCGAGACGGTCCTGATCATCGCCCATGGCAACAGCCTGCGCGCGCTGATGATGGAAGTAGAGAAGATGACCCCCGCGCAGATCGTCAACTGCGAGCTGAAAACCGGCGAGATCATCGTCTACCGCAGGGACGACAGGGGACATGCCGCGCGCGTCGCGGATATCCCGGTGACAATCTGAGCCGGGAGAAGCAGGCATGACCAGAATCATTCTCACGCGCCACGGCCATGTGGAGGGGATCGTTCCGCCGCGCTTTCGCGGCCGCAGGGACGTGCCCCTGACCGAGACCGGACGCAAGCAGGCCGCCATGCTGGCGGAACATATCGCGGCGCGCTACGCGCCGGCGGCGATCTATACCAGCCCGCTGTCGCGCTGCGTGGCCACGGGCGCCTTTATCGAGGCGGAGACGAAGGTTCCGGCCTCGGTTCTCGACGGGCTGATCGATTTCGACTATGGCGACTGGACGGGAAAAACCCATGAGGAAGTGGCCGAAGCCGATCCCGCGGGCTACGCGCGCTGGTGGACCGAGCCGCAACTGGTCCAGCCGTTGAACGGCGATTCCCTGTCCGGCTTCGTCGCCCGCGTCACACAGGCGCTGCTGGAGGTGCTGGCGCGGCATGAGGGACAGTGCGTCGTGCTGGTCGGCCACGACAGCACTAACCGCGCCCTGCTGCTCACCCTCATGGACCTGCCTTTTTCCGCCTATTGGCGCTTCGAGCAATCGCCCTGCGGCATCTCCGAGATCGACGTGCCGGACAATAACGCGAACGGAGGATCGAACCGGCGGGCACGGGTGCTTTGCGTCAACGAGACGCTGCATCTGGAGCGGCGCGGCATCGTATAGAGCATTTTCAGCAAAAGTGCGTAGCGGTTTTGCGTTCGGAAATGCGACGAGTGAAAGCCGGCATTTTCAGCAAAAGTGCGCAGCGGTTTTGCGTTCGGAAATGCGTAAAAACACAAAGACAGAGCGGTTCCGTTTAAACAGGAACCGCTCCGGCGCGGACAAGAAATTGACGGCGACCCTTGACTAAGGGGCCGCTCTCACCAGATGATGATAGGAGGGAACACCGTTTCCCGCCACATCCAGTCGTAGGGGATGGAGTTCCCCCTGAACCGCCGTAAGGCTGATGACTCCTGAACGGTCTTTACGTTGTTCAGGAGGAATATGGATGAATGTTTCGAGAAAATCCGAGAAGGGGGCGGGCATCCCGGCGGACGGCGTGCTGTTTCAGCGCAATTCCGATCGGGCAAAAGCTGAAAGCGCTGCCGAACCGGAATTCTTCCGCGACCTGAATCTCGATCAGGTCTTCGACGCCATCGACATGTCGCGGCAGGGGCACGGCATACGCGCCTTTTTCAACGTGGCTCTCGACGATGCGGACCGCATCGCCTACCGGCAGGAGATCATGCGCGATCTCGAAAAGCCGGCCGTGCGCGAGGTGGTCGATACCTTCTGCCGCTATATGCGCGACGTGCGCGCCCATCAGGCGATGGTCAAGAAGATGTATTATCCGCATCAGAAGAACGCCTGGATTCTGGATGCGATCGCGGCCTATTGCAAGGCGGCGCACGGCTTTGCCGCGAAGTTCACCGGGGCGGATATTTCCTCGCGCGGACTGAACGCCTTCCGCGCCTATCTCGCCACTTATGTCGCGGACGAAGCCTTCACCCGTCTTGCCAGCGAGGCGGCGGCGATCAAGAGCGATCTGGCCGGCGTGCGCTACAGCGTGAACATCAAGGGCAGCACGGTCGCGGTGCAGAAATACGAGGACGAGCCGGATTATACGGCGGAGGTGCAGGCCACTTTCGAGAAATTCCGGCAGGGCGCGGTCAAGGATTACCGCATCGAGATCAAGGATAACGAAACCATGAACTCGGTCGAGGAGCGTATTCTCGGTCTGGTGGCGTCGCTCCACAAGGACATATTCGAGCATCTCACCGCCTTCTGCGCCGACCATGCCGATTTTGTCAGCCCGCGCATCAAGGCCTTCGACCGGGAAATCCAGTTCTATACCGGCTATCTCGATTATATCGAGCCGCTGCGGCAGGCGGGCCTGTCCTTCTGCTATCCCGTCGTCTCGCACGAAACGAAAGCGGTGCATGCCGAGTCCGCCTTCGACCTGCCGCTGGCGCACAAACTGACCGAGAAAAAGGCGCCCACCGTCACCAATGAATTTCATCTCGACGGCAAGGAGCGCATCTTCATCGTGTCCGGCCCCAATCAGGGCGGCAAGACCACTTTCGCGCGCACCTTCGGCCAGATGCACTATCTCGCCTGCCTCGGCCTGCCGGTTCCAGGCTCGACGGCGGCGCTGTTTCTCTTCGACCGGATATTCACCCATTTCGAGAAGGAGGAAAGCCCGGATTCGCTGCGCGGCAAGCTGGAGGACGACCTGTTCCGCATCCATGCGATACTGGAAAAGGCCACGCCGGACAGCATCATCATCATGAACGAGATATTCAACTCGACCATGCTGCGCGACGAGATTTTCCTCAGCCGCGAAGTGCTGAAGCGGGTGCAGAAGCTGGACCTTCTGTGCGTCTGCGTGACCTTCATCGATGAGCTTTCCACGATGAGCGAAAAGACGGTCGGCATGATCAGCACGGTCAATCCCGAAAACCCGGCGGAGCGCACCTACAAGGTGGTGCGCGCCAAGGCCAGCGGCCGCGCCTACGCCCTTTCCATCGCCGAGAAGTACGGCCTGACCTATGAACAGCTCAAGACGAGGATCGCGTCATGAAAGCCTGCCTGATGCACAGGGACCGTCACTTCGATCTTGCCCGGCCGTCGCCATGGGGATCGGACGACCTGACGGTCGATCTGCAACTCCAGACCATCTTCGCCGCCATGGGCGGGGAGGACAAGTTCCTGCTGGAAGTGGCGGAAAAGGCCGTTCTCGCCAGTTCGACCGATCTGGACGAGATCGTCTACCGGCAGGACATCATGAAGGATTGCTTCCGCAATCCCGAGATCGTGCGCAAGCTCTACGATTTCGCCTTCGACACGCTGGAGAACGAGCGCAAGAATTTCTGGCGCTGGGGCAGCTACCCGTCGGCCGTGCTGAGCGGCGCGGTCAGCGTTCTCAACATGTTCGTGGAGCGGCTGAAGATCCTGCGCGGCATCGCCGAAACGGAGGGGCCGAAATTTCAGTCGCAGGGCTTCAGCACTTTCTTCTCCATGCTGATCAGCGAACTTGGCGATGATTACTTCGCGGAGATATCCGCCCATCTCAAGCAATTGCGCTTTCCAAGGGGTGTGCGGCTCAGCGCCGAACTCGGCCCCGGCAATATCGGCGTGAACTATGTGCTGCGCCGCAACGACAAGCCGCTGGGCTGGAAGGAATGGATTTTCGGCCCCGGAAAGGACACTTACAGTTTCACGCTGCATCCGCGCGACGAGGCGGGCGCGCGGGCCCTGTCGCAGTTGGAGGACCGCGGTATCAATCTGGTCGCCAATGCGCTCGCCCAGTCCACCGATCACATCAGCAGCTTCTTCAGGATGCTGCGCACGGAACTGGCCTTCTATATCGGCTGCATCAACCTCAAGGATGCGCTCGACCGCAAGGGCCAGCCCATCGCCTTTCCTGTCCCTTCCGCATCGAAGGAGCGGCATTTCTCCTGCGACGATCTCTACGACGCCTGCCTTGCGCTCAACATGGACAGGCCCGTCGTCGGCAATCATATCGAGGGCGAGGGAGTGCGGCTGATCGTCGTGACGGGTGCCAATCAGGGCGGCAAGTCCACTTTCCTGCGCTCGGTCGGTCTTGCGCAGGTGATGATGCAGTGCGGCATGTTCGTGCCGGCCAGCGCCTTTGCTGCCAATATATGCGAGGGCCTCTACACGCACTTCAAGCGCGAGGAGGATACCGGCATGGACAGCGGCAAGTTTGACGAGGAACTGAAGCGCATGGGCGATCTTGCCAGCCATCTGAAGCGGGATTCCTTCGTGCTGTTCAATGAATCCTTTGCCGCCACCAACGAACTGGAAGGCTCGGAAATCGCCAGCCAGATCACCAATGCGCTGGTGGAGCAGGGGGTGAAGGTCTGCTTCGTCACCCATCTGCACGAATTCGTGCGCACGCTTTACGAAAAGAAGCTGGAAGGGGCGCTGTTCCTGCGTGCCGAAAGACTGCCTGACGGCAGCCGGACCTTCCGGCTCAACCCGGGCGAACCGCTTTCGACCAGCTTCGGTGTCGATCTCTACAATCGTATTTTCGACGAGAAGCTCAGCACGGAACAGTTCTTGCAGGCATGACGGCGGACGGATCGCCTTTCCGGTGATCCGTCTGAAAGATGTATGAGGGGATGGAGTTCCCCGCGACCGCCCTCGAGGCTGATGACTCCTGCCAGAAATTCAACGGGCCGGATTGCCCCAACGGCAGGATTCGTGAATGACATCGAACCCCACCCATGAAAACGAAGAATCGATCGACGCCTTTCTGATGGACCCCATCGTCCGCATGCTGATGCGGGCGGACAAGGTGCATGAGGGCGAATTGCGCACCATGCTGAACGAGGTCGCCGACGCGCTTCTCCGGCAGGCGGAACTGGTCCGTGATCCGTCCTCCGGCGAGACGGAGCCGCCGGCAGGCGCCGTGCCGAGCCCGGCGAACTGCCGGAACTGATCGTACCCTTCAAGCGCCAGCTTTATCAGGATGTTCTGGAAGAATTCCGCATGATCCGCGGCTGATCCGCGCGAAGCTGACAGCGACGAAAAGACGTCGTCGCCGGGCCCGGATTTGCGCCGTGCCGGTCTTCATCGCGGTCGGATGCCGCCACAAAATACGGCTGTCGTGATCCACGAAAAAATCGGCGCATAGGGGTAATTTCCCTGTTGCATTCTGAAAAGCCTTGGTCCATATAGCGCCAGTCTCACGACGATGACTTCCGGTGGAAGCATCGACTGGCGCGAGCGGGTGTAGCTCAGGGGTAGAGCACAACCTTGCCAAGGTTGGGGTCGAGGGTTCGAATCCCTTCGCCCGCTCCAGTTTTCTTCATAACAATATAATTCCGTTGGCTTTTCTATTCTCCGTGCGGTTGAGAAAGCGCTTCGCGATTTTTTGCATGGAATCGGAGCGCCGATCCGGTTGAATCGGGATGCGCCTTGGCGGTGGGATATGCGGGCAGGGGTGTCGGCGCCCATTTGCCGGAGGATTTATGGTAACCAATTCTGCACCGACAAGCCGTATTCTGTCGCAAATGCTTCGTCAGGAGAATTGATGCGGTGCAGATCAGATCCGTGCTTCTGAAAATTGTCGGGGTCCTGAGCCTTCTCGTTGTTGCCTTTTTGCCGTCGCAGCAGTCCTTCGCCGCCCAGTCGTCGGCTGTTCCGGCATGGCTGGCGGCCCATATCGGCTATGGCGACGGCCAGATCGCGCCTGTCGTCCTGCAAAGGGCGCGAGCGCTCTACTTCCAGAAGGTGGGCGAGGGCGCGGTGCGGAATCCATGCTATTTCGCCATGGACGCGACCCGTCCCGGCGATATGGGCGGCGGCCGTCTCGGACGCCGGTTCTACGTCATCTGCGAGGCCGAGCACGCGTTCCGGGCGATTCCGGCGGGTCATGGCGCAGGCCGGGATCTGAAAGGTGTCGTGAATTTCTCGAACGGACGGCAGTGCGCACGGAATTTCGGCAATGCGATGGATTCGGAACTGACCACCGGCGGCGCCTATGTGACGGCCGAGACGAAGACCTCCTACAAGGGCTATTATCGCGTCTCAGCCGGAAGGGATGCGGCTTTCATGCGCTCTTTCGTGCAGTTCGACGGCGAGGGCGAGGCCGCCAACGCGCGGCGCCGCGCCATCGGCGGCCATCCTGCGGTGGTACTGCGCGGAATGTGCCGCATGAGGAGCCCCGGCAACCCTTATGCGAAGGACGGCTATGTCGTGCTCGGGAAACTGGTGGATTATTCCGCCGGCCGGAGCAATGGCTGCACGAGCTGGTCGCCGTCGGATGCACGGCAGCTCATCCCGATGATCCAGAATAACCCCACGACCCTCTACATTTATCCCGAATCGCGCGATATCGCCGCCGTCGACCGCGCGGTGGCGGCGGGCCAGTCGCTGGCGGGCGGCCCCTATTGGGACGCCTCCTGCCTGAAGCAGATCGGCGCGCCGAAATTCTGGCGGACAGGAACGCTGGAGCCGGTTATCGCCCAATATAGACGGGACCATCCGGCACCGCACTGGAAGCCGCTTCCGATCTGCGAAGGGCAGTGACGTTCAGCCCTTTCGCGGCGCGCTCAAAGCCCGTGCGTGCGGTCGTAGCCGTTGACTGCCGGCGGGGTCCAGCCGGTGGGAAGGGCGGCCGGCTTGTAAATCTCGACGATCATCGGGTGGCAGGCGGCGGTGTCGGACGAATGCTCGGCCGAGCAGTCGCCGCCGGGGCAGGCCGACATGCAGCCGAGAAGATCGATCTCGGCGAAGAACTCCAGATAGTCGCCGGGGCGCACCGGGCTCGCCTTCATGAAATATTGCCCGGTGTCGCGGGTGAAGCCGGTGCACATGAAGACGTTGAGCACGTCGTGGATATAGGTCTCGGCCTCATGCAGCGGCTTGCCGGTCTTCTGGGCGAAGGCGCGGGTGAGGTTGGAATGGCAGCAATGGTGATATTGACCGCCATGGCTCAGAAGATTGTTGGTGTAGGGGTCGCAGCGCGTGCCGATGACGTCGTGCACCGAGCCGCCGAACTCGTCGAAGCCGTACCAATCCAGCGTGTCGTGGGTGACGGTCGCGATCGGCCGCATATAGGGGAAGCTGGAGAAAAGCTGGTCGCCGAGCCCGACATGGGTGCCGTTCAGCGCGCGCGTCTTGCCGCTGTAGAATTTTTCGTCGAGGTTGTTGGCGTTGAACAGATTGAGGTCGCCGACCTGCGGGCCTTCCGCGCATAGGATGCGGAAGAAATGCCCGGCCGGGACGGTCCAGCAGGCGGCCTCGCGCGGCGGCACCACCACGCGCTCCACAAAAGTGAGATCGTCGCGCAGCGCGCGATAGGCGGCGAGGTCGGGGCGCGGCAGCGTCTCAACCGGATAGCAGACGACCGGCTTGATCGCCTTGCGGGCGGCGGCGTCCTGCGGGGCCTCGGTGATGGGTTGCGGCTTCATGTCGTTTCTCCGTTCTGTCCTGTCGCCGTCAGTCGATGACGGCCAGCGTCGCGCCGAGCGCGATTGCCGCGCCGGCTTCCGCCTTGATGCGAATGGTTCCGGCCTTGGGCGCGACGATGCGCGTCTCCATCTTCATGGCCTCGATCAGGGCGACCGCGTCGCCTTCCGCCACGGTCGCGCCGTCCTCGACCAGCCATTTCTGCAAGGTGCCGGGAATGGGGGCGGTGACGGTATTGTCGGTTTCGGTGGCTTGCGTGACGCCAGCGGCTTGCGGCGCGGCGGCGTTGGCGAACAGCGCCGCCGGCAGGCCGAGTTCGTGCCGCTTGCCGTCGATCTCGATGAAGGCGCGGATCAGGCCGCCCTCGACCGGATCGACGCGCGGGGCGGGCTCCAGCCCGCGGAACTCCGTCTCAATCCAGTTGGTGTAGACCTTGAACCCGTCCTCGCCGGTGAAGGCCGGCTCGTCCACCACGGCGCGGTGGAAGGGCAGCACCGACGCCACGCCCTCGATGCGGAACTCCCGGAGCGCGCGCCGGGCGCGGACCAGCGCTTCCTCGCGCGTCGCGCCGGTGACGATCAGCTTCGCCATCATGGAATCGTAGAGGCCGGGAATGTCCGAGGCGGTCTCGACGCCGGCGTCGAGCCGCACGCCCGGCCCGGACGGGGCGCGGAACAGCGTGATATGGCCCGGCGTCGGCAGGAAGCCGCGGCCTGGGTCCTCGGCGTTGATGCGGAACTCGAAGGCGTGGCCGCGCGGCGCGGGCGTCTCGGTCACCGAAAGCGGCAGGCCGTCGGCGATGCGCAACTGCTCGATGACGATGTCGACGCCGGTGGTCTCCTCGGTGACGGGATGCTCCACCTGAAGCCGCGTGTTGACTTCGAGGAAGGAGATGACGCCGTCCTGCGACAGCAGGAACTCCACCGTGCCGGCCCCGCTATAGCCGGCTTCCGAGCAGATGGCGCGGGCGGCGTCGTGGATGCGGGCGCGCTGCTCTTCGGTGATGAAGGGCGCGGGCGCTTCCTCCACCAGCTTCTGGTTGCGGCGCTGGAGCGAGCAGTCGCGCGTGCCCAGCACGACCGTATGGCCGTGGCTGTCGGCGACGATCTGCGCCTCGATATGGCGCGGCTTGTCGAGGAACTGCTCGGCGTAGCACTCGCCGCGCCCGAAAGCCTCGGTCGCCTCGCGCACGGCGGAATCGAACAACTCGCCCACTTCCTCGATGCGGCGCGCCACCTTCATGCCGCGCCCGCCGCCGCCGAAGGCGGCCTTGATCGCCAGCGGCAGTCCGGCCTCCTTCGCGAAGGCCACGGCCTCCGCCGCCGAGGCCAGCGGCCCGTCCGAGCCCTTGACCAGCGGCGCGCCGACCTTTTCGGCGATGCGGCGCGCCTCGACCTTGTCGCCCAGCGCGTCGATCACCTCCGGTGCGGGGCCGACCCAGATGAGCCCGGCCTCAATCACGGCGCGGGCGAACTCCGCTCGCTCCGAGAGAAATCCGTAGCCCGGATGCACCGCGTCCGCGCCGGCGCGGCGGGCGATGTCGAGGATTTTTTCGATATTGAGATAGGTGTCGGCGGGGCGACCCGCGCCGAGGCCATAGGCCTCGTCCGCCAGCTCGACATGCAGCGAACCGGCGTCGGCGTCGGAATAGATCGCGACCGAGGCGACGCCGTAATCGCGCGCGGCGCGGGCGATGCGGATGGCGATTTCGCCGCGATTGGCGATGAGGAGCTTTTTCATCGGATTTCCTCAGGCTCGAAGCCGGCTATCGAATTGAAGCGGATGCGCGCGCCGATGGGGATCTGTCCGGCGCGGTCGAGATGATAATGGGCTACCACGCCGATGACCGGATAGCCGCCGGTGAGCGGATGGTCGGCGAGGAACAGCACCGGTTGGCCGCTATGCGGCACCTGCAACGCGCCGATGGCCGTGCCTTCGGAGGGAAGCTCGGCGTGGACCTGCCGCTCCAGCGGTTCGTCGCCGGAAAGCCGCATGCCGACGCGGCTCGATTCCGCCGTCACCAGCCATTCCTGTTTCAGCAGCGTCTCGACGCCCTTTTCGGTGAACCAGTCGGTGCGCGGCCCCAGCGTTACGTCCAGCGTCACCACCTCGCCGGCGCGGGGCAGGGGTTGCGGCTCAGGCCGGTCTGGATCGACGGCGGCGGCGGGCCGGTTGGCCGGGATCAGCACGTCGCCGGCCCGCATCGGCGCGGGGCCGACCTTGGCCAGCGTGTCGGTGGCGGCGGAGCCGAGCACCGGCTCGACCACGAAACCGCCGCGCAGCGCCAGATAGCTGCGCGCGCCTTCGGGCGGGACGCCGAGGCTCAATTCGTCGCCGGCGTCGAGCGCGAAGGGTTTGGCGAAGGGCGCGGCCACGGTACGGCCGTCCGCCGTGCGGATGGTCAGCGGGCAGGGCGCGCCGGTCACGGCCAGCGTGACGGGGCGGTCGGCCCGCAGCGCGAAGCCGCCGAAGGTGATCTCCAGCGCCGCCGCATCGCGCGGATTGCCGACGCAGAGATTGGCCTCGATGAAGGAATGGCGGTCGAGCGCGCCCGATTCCGCCACGCCCTGATCGGCGCGGCCGGGACGGCCGCCGTCCTCATAGAGCGCCGGACGGTCGCAGCGCGTGACGCGCAGGCCCTCCTTTGGCGCTTCGGGCTGCGGCGCGGGCTTTTGCACGGCGGGGACGGTCGCGCCTTTCGCGATGTCGCGGAAGCGCACCCGGTCGCCGGGGGCGAGCAGCGCCGGCTTGGCGCGCGCCGTGTCCCACATCTTGACCGGCGTATTGCCGAGAATCTGCCAGCCGCCGGGGCTGTCGGTCGGATAGATGCCGCCGAACTTGCCGCCGATGGCGACTGAGCCGGCCGCCACGCGCACGCGCGGGCTCTTGCGACGCGGCACGTCGAAGCCGGGATCGTCGCAGGTCATATAGGCGAAGCCCGGCGCGAAGCCGGTGAAGGCGACGGTGTAGGTGGTGGCCGTATGGCGGCGGATCACTTCGTCCACGCTCCAGCCCAGCAATTCCGCCACGTCGGCGAGATCCTCGCCGTCATAGGTGACGGGGATTTCGTACAATTCGCCGGTGCGGGCGCTGCGGCTGGAAAGATCGACGCGCGCCACATCCGCCACGATCTTCGCGCGGTCGGTGGCGAGCGGGTCGAAGCGGATCATAACCGTGCGGGCGGCGGGCACCATCTCGACCACGCCATGCGGCGGCGCGGCCAGCAGCGCGTCGAACAGCGTCATCGCCGTTTCGAGATCGGCAAGCTCGACCAGCAGGCAGTTCAGCCCCGCCGGCAGGAAGCGCAGCCGCTCAGCCCAGGGCTCAGCTATGAGATCAGCCATGACGGGCGTCGGCGAAGGATTTCAGCTCCACGCCGCGCGCGGCGAGTGTGTCGCGCAGCGCGCGGGCCAGCGCCACAGCGGCGGGATTGTCGCCATGGATGCAGATGGACTGCGCCTCCAGCGGAATGTCGACGCCGTCGATGGTGGAAATCTTCCCTTCCGTGACCATGCGCAGCATGCGCTCGGCCACCTGCGCGGGATCGTGGATCACCGAGCCGGGCAGGCGGCGGCTGACGAGGCTGCCGTCGGCGTTGTAGGCGCGGTCGGCGAAGGCCTCGCATACCACGGTCAGGCCCGCCGCGCGCGCCTGCGCCACGATTGGCGCGCCGGCCAGCGCCATCAGGATCAGCGACGGATCGACGGCCTTGATGCCCTCGATCACGTCGGCGGCCTGCCGCGCGTCATGGGCGATGGTGTTGTAGAGCGCGCCGTGCGGCTTGACGTAGCGGACCGTCGTGCCGGCCGCCCGCGCCAGCCCTTGCAGCGCGCCGATCTGGTAGATGGTGTCGCCGACAAGCTCGGCGCTCGACGGATCCATGTTGCGGCGGCCGAAACCGACGAGATCGCGATAGCCGACATGCGCGCCGACCGAGACGCCGCGCCGCGCCGCCTCCTTCAGCACCGTCAGAATGCCGGCCGGGTCGCCGGCGTGGAAGCCGCAGGCGATGTTGGCGCTGGTCACGATCTCCAGCATCGAAACGTCGTCGCCCATCGGCCAGGGGCCGAAACTTTCGCCAAGGTCGCTGTTGAGGTCGATGCTTGCCATGAAGTAGCCTGCCCGTGTAAGAGGATTGCGTTGGATTGTTGAGTAACATAAGAATTATTGTTCAACAATGTCCGACAGCAAAAATATTCAGCGCAGGGCCGATCATGACCGAAACCGCAGCATCGCGCAAAGCCGACAGCCAGCCGCTCGCCGAGCAGGTGGCGGCCGAAATGCGCGGCATGCTCATCGCCGGCGTCTACGGGCCGGGCGAAAAACTGTCCGAGCAGCAGGTGGCGCAGCGCTTCGACATTTCGCGCAACACGCTGCGCGAGGTGTTCCGACTGCTGACGAGCCAAGGGCTGCTGGCGCATATCCCCAATCGGGGCGTCTTCGTCGCCGCGCCCGACGAGGCGGCGGTGCTCGACATCTACCGGGTGCGCGGGGTGATCCAGATGGGGGCGGTGCGCGCGGCGACGCGCTCGCATCCGGCGCTCGCACGCATGGCGGCGCTGACCGAAAAGGCGGCCGCCGCGCGCGACCGCGGCGACTGGGCCGAGGTCGGCACGCTCAACATGGAGTTCCACCGCGCCATGGTGGAGCTGTGCGACAGCCCGCGCCTCAGCGCCTGCTTCGATCTCGTATTGGCCGAACTGCGGCTGATCTTCGGCCAGTTGGGCGACGACGGCCATCTGCACGAGGCCTATGTGGCGATGAACGCCTCGCTGATCCGCGCCTTGCAGGCGGGCGACCTCGACAAAGCGGCGGCGGAGCTGGAGCTTTATCTGCTGAAATCCGAGCGTTCGGTGCTCACCGCCTTGCAGCGGCGGAATCGGCTATAGATTACAAAATGGCCTGCAAAAGGGTCCATCCTGTTCCATTTTCGTTTTGGGAAAAATGTAGCAAAATCAAGTGGCTGGGGGACCTGGATTCGAACCAAGACTAACGGAGTCAGAGTCCGCTGTTCTACCCTTAAACTATCCCCCAGCAGGGAACCGCATATCCGTCTCATTGTCCGGACCCGCGATTGTGACGAAGGCATGAGGCCCGTTCGCGACGGCCTCCATCTAGCGAACTCGAACCGCGAACGCAACCTTTTTCTTTGAAAATTTCAGCGCGCCCGCCACGCCTTCGTCCGCGCCGGAACAGCGCCGTGTCGGTAACACGCAAAACGAAAAAACCCGGCCGGCGCGAAGCGCGGGACCGGGTAAACGGGCAGGCTGGCCGAGAGGGAATCCGGCATTGTGAAGGTGGCGCCTGCCGGCTGTTCAAGCCAACTCTATATTCGACAATCGCATTGATTGTTCCAACGAATGTTTCTAATGTGATTGTTCAATCATATTGATGGATGCCGTCAATGAGCGCGCCGCTCGATCTCGACCAGTTGCAGACCTTTATCGCCATCGCCGATGCAGGCAGTTTTACCCGCGCCGCCGAGGTGGTTTTCAAGACGCAATCGGCCGCTTCCATGCAAATGCGCCGGCTGGAGGAGCGCATCGGCAAGCCGCTTTTCGAGCGCGACGGGCGCTCCAACCGGCTGACCGAGGACGGCGACCGGCTGCTCGCCTATGCCCGGCGCATGATGCAACTGAATGGGGAGACCATCGCCGCTTTCGACGACAAGCAGCTTGAGGGCCATGTGCGCATCGGCACGCCCGACGATTATGCCGACCGCTTCCTGCCGGAGATCATGGCGCGCTTCGCCCGCTCCAATCCGCGCGTAGAGCTTTCGGTGGTGTGCGAGCCGACCGTCAATCTGGACGAGATGATCCGGCGCGGCACGCTGGATATCGCGCTGGTGACGCAATGCGACGACAAGCGCCGCTCCGAGGTGGTGCGCACCGAGCCGCTGCTCTGGGTCGCTTCCGCCAGCCATGCCGTGCATGAGGAAGCGGTGCTGCCGCTTGCCGTGGGACGGCCGACCTGCATCTGGCGCCATGCGGCGATCGAGTTGCTGGAAGCGGCGCGGCGCGATTACCGCATCATCATCACGAGCTGGTCGGCGACGGTGCTGGCCGCCGCCGTGCTGTCAGGGCTTGCGGTCTCCGTCCTGCCGGAATGCGCCTTGCGGCCCGGCATGCGGGTTCTGGGCGAAGCGGACGGTTTCGGTGTCCTGCCGCAGTTCGGTATCGGCATCATGCGCGGCAACGCCAGGCAAAACCCGGTGGTGGATGCGCTCGCGCGCCATATCACCGAGAGTCTCGACAACATGACCTCGCCGCAGCCGGGGGCGATGGTGCCGACCGAGGCCACGCTCTTTCCCGCCCGCGCGCGTCGGGCACGAACCGGCGAGGCGCTGCCGGGCTGGTGACGACCGGCCCGTCGCGGCTATAAAAGGTGATCATGGCTTCCGATTCGAGTTTTTCCGGCACGTCTTCCAATGTCGCCGAATATAGCGTTTCCGAGATTTCCGGTGCTCTCAAGCGCACGGTCGAGGATACGTTCGGCCATGTGCGGGTGCGCGGCGAGATTTCGGGCTATCGCGGCCCGCATTCCTCCGGCCATGCCTATTTCGCATTGAAGGATGACCGCGCCCGGCTGGAAGCCGTGATCTGGCGCGGCTCGATGGGGCGGCTGCGCTTCAAGCCCGAGGAGGGCATGGAGGTGATCGCCACCGGCAAGCTCACCACCTATCCGGGGTCGTCCAAATATCAGATCGTCATCGAGCAGATGGAGCCGGCGGGCGCGGGCGCGCTGATGGCGCTTCTGGAGGAACGCAAGCGGCGGCTTGCCGCGGAAGGCCTGTTCGATCCGGCGGCCAAGCAGCTTCTGCCCTTCATGCCGCGTGTGATCGGCGTGATAACGTCGCCGACCGGCGCGGTGATCCGCGACATCGTCCACCGCATTTCCGACCGCTATCCGCTCAATGTGGTCGTGTGGCCGGTGCGCGTGCAGGGCGAGACCTGCGGGCCGGAAGTGGCGGCGGCCGTGGAAGGCTTCAACGCCCTGCCGGAGCGCGGGCCAGAATCGGGGCCAGTGCCGCGCCCCGACGTGCTGATCGTGGCGCGGGGCGGCGGCAGCCTCGAAGACCTCTGGGGTTTCAACGACGAGATCGTGGTGCGCGCGGTCGCCGCCTCGCATATTCCGGTGATTTCGGCGGTCGGCCATGAAACGGACTGGACGCTGATCGACCTTGCCGCCGACGTGCGCGCGCCGACGCCGACGGGTGCTGCGGAGATGGCGGTGCCGGTCAAGGCCGATCTCGTGGCCGCGCTGGCCAGCCGCGCGGCGCGGCTTTCCGCCGCCGTCACCCGCTTTCTGGACCAGAAGCGGCAGGGCAGCCGCGCGGCGGCGCGGGCGCTGCCGTCCGCCGACCAGTTGCTGGCCCTGCCGCGCCGGCGTTTCGACGAGGCGGCGTCGCGGCTCACACGCGCGCTTTTCGTCAGCACGCAGAAAAAGCGCGTGCAGTTCGAGGGCCATGCCCGGCAATTGTCGCCGCGCTTGCTGCAACGGCGTCTTACGGAACAGAAGCGCGACGTTGCCCTGCTCGGCCAGCGGCTGCCGCGTGCGCTCGAAGCCTTCCTGCGCGAGCGCCGGGCCGGTTTTGCCCGCCGCGCCGACCGGCTTTCGCCCGAGCCGCTGCTGCGGCGTACCGAACTGGCGCGGGGGGCCGCGGAACAGCTCGACCGCCGCCGCGATCGGGCGGTGCGGCTCCTGATCGAACGGGTGAAGCGGCGCGGGCAGGAATTGGAACGGCTGATGCGCACGCTCTCCTATGAAAGCGTGCTGGAGCGTGGCTTCGCCGTGGTGTTCGACGCGGAGGGCCGTCCGGTCAAGCGTGCGGCGGCGGTTTCCGGCGGCGATGCGCTGTCGATCCGTTTTCGCGACGGCGATGTGTCGGCGGTGGCGCGTGGCGAGGCGCCCGCAAAAAGCACATCGGCCAAAAAGCCGTCCCCGCCCGGCAAGCCGGGGCAGGGATCGCTGTTTTAATCAATAGGCATATTCCAGAAAAATCGGTTCCACCGAACCGGCCCAGACGCTGTGATAGGCTTTCAGCATCCGCTCCGCATCGGTCACGCCTGCGGCGACGATCTCTTCCAGCGGCGCCAGAAAATGCGTTTCGTCGAAGCCCTCGCTGTTGAGTCTGTTGCGGTTCAACAGACCGAGGCGCGAGATTTTCAGCGTTTCCCGGGCAATGCCTTCCAGCGGCTTGCCGCGGAAGGTGGCGTTGAGCGCCTTGGCGGGTACCTCGTTGCGCAGCGCCAGAACCTCCTCGAACTTCCAGTCTTTCGTCAGCGCCTCGGCGGCGTCGAGCGCCTCGCTGTCATAAAGCAGGCCGACCCAATAGGCGGGCAGGGCGCAGATACGCCGCCACGGGCCGCCATCCGCGCCGCGCATTTCGAGGAAGCGCTTCAGACGGACTTCGGGGAACAGGGTGGAGAGATGGTTGGTCCAGTCGCCCATGTTCGGCACCGGATCGCTGACCTCGCCCTTCAGCGCGCCGTTCATGAACTGGCGGAAGGTGACATGGGTGCAATCGTGGTAATGGCCGTCGCGCAGGATGAAATACATCGGTATGTCCAGCGCCCAGTCGACATAATCGGCAAAGCCGAAATTCTCCGAGAACACGAAGGGAAGCACGCCGGAGCGCCGGTTGTCCGTGTCGCGCCAGATATCGGAGCGCCACGACAGGAGGCCGTTCGGCTTGCCCTCGGTGAAGGGGGAACTGGCGAAAAGCGCGGTCGCCACCGATTGCAGCTTCATCGAAACCTGCATCTTGCGGCGCATGTCCGTCTCGGAGGCGAAGTCGAGGTTAACCTGAATGGTCGAGGTGCGGTACATCATGTCCAACCCCTCGTGCCCGACCTTGGGCATGTAGCTCGTCATGATCTTGTAGCGCGACTTGGGCATGACCGGCGTTTCGGCCAGCGTCCATTTCGGGCTGCCGCCGACGCCGAGGAAGCGGATGCCGAGCGGCTCGGCGATCTCGCGCACCTGACTCAGATGCGCGTTCACCTCGCGGCAGGTCTGGTGGATGGTGGAAAGCGGCGCGCCGGAAAGCTCGAACTGGCCGCCCGGCTCCAGCGAGATCGCGCCTTGTCCGGTCGGTTCCACCAGTCCGATGATGTTGCCTTCGTCGAGGATCGGCTCCCAGCCGAGCGTGGCCTGCATGCCTTCGAGGATGGCCTTGATACCGCGCGGCCCCGCATAGGGCACCGGGCTGTGATCGGCGGCATAGAAGGGAAATTTTTCGTGCTCGGTGCCGATGCGCCAGGCATCCTGCGGCTTGCAGCCGTCCGCCAGATAGGCCGCGAGTTCGTCAACGCCCGTCAGTGCCGTTTCGTCCGTCGTATCGCGCGCCATGCTTTCCGTCCCTGATATAGTTTTTTGCCCGATTATCCGGGTGCCCGATTGTCTGTGTGATTGGACAAATTTGCCCGGCCGCGCAAGTCAATTCCATTGAAGGAAGGATTTCGCCGCTAGAGCATCGGATTACGCCAGTCGCCGAGCACAGCCTGCACCAGCGCCATGGCCGCGACGGCGGCGGTGTCGGCGCGCAGGATGCGCGGCCCGAGCGGAATGGCGGTGACGAAGGGCAGGCGGCGCAGGGCCTGCCTTTCCTCCTCCGAAAAGCCGCCTTCCGGCCCGATCAGCACGCCGAGCGGCCCAGGCGCGAGCGCGTTCAGGATGGTGAGCGGATCGTCCGATTCGTGGCCTTCGTCGCAGAAAATCAGGCGGCGCGACGCATCCCAGCCGTCGAGCAGGCGGTCGAGCCGCACGGCCTCGCGGCATTCGGGCAGGGCCAGCACGCCGCATTGCTCGGCGGCCTCCACGGCGTTGGCGCGGATACGGTCGAGCCCGAGCTTCGGCACCTGCGTGTGCTGCGTGATCACGGGCTGCAGCACGCCGGCGCCCATCTCCACCGCCTTCTGCACCATATAGTCGAGCCGGCCCTGTTTCAGCGGCGCGAAGCAATAGACGAGATCGCAGGGCGCGGGTTGCGGGCGTGTCTGTTCGACGGGTTCGAGGAAAAGCCGCTTTCTGCCTTCGGGCCTGAGCAGCACTTTCCACTCGCCGTCACGTCCGTTGAAGGCGAGAACGGCGTCGCCTTCCCCGAGGCGCAGCACATGGGTAAGGTAATGGGCGGCCTGCGGGGCGGCCTCGACCGCCTGTCCCGCATAAAGCCTCTCCTCGATATGAAGTCTCTGCATCCGGTAATTGGCGCGCATAACCGATGGATGGCAGAGCACGGGCACGGCGGTCAAGAAAATTTGTGACGGGAAATCATGGCCGGGCGTTCCGGCGCGGCCACACGAATATTTGATCGGCGGCGGCCGGAGCGGTTGCAATTCATTTGATTGTATTCATATAGATATGAAGCTATCTATTTATACGGAATTGAAGCGATGAAACAAAAGTGGGCCGATTTCGCGCCGCTTCTTGCGAGCACCGCCAGAGGCTGGCGCAAGGCGTTCGATGCGGAGATGGCGGAACATGGCCTTTCCGATGCGAAAGCCATTCCGCTGATGACCCTCTTGCGATATGGGGATCGTATTCCGCAGGGTGTTCTGGCCGAAAAGGTCGGCATCGAGGGGGCGACGATCGTTCGCGTGGTGGATGAACTGGAGAAGGACGGCCTGATCCTGCGCGTTCCCGACGAGAGCGATCGCCGCGTCAAGCTCATTCAACTGACGCAGGACGGCCGCGTTCTCGCCGCGAAAGTGGAGAAATCGGCCGCCCGCCTGCGCACGCTGTTCCTCAGCGATATCGATCCCGACCACATCGATATCGCCATGGAGGTGCTGCGCGGGCTGCACGAGAAATTTCATAACTGACCCTCCTGAAAGAAGGGTCGATACGCATTCCAGCCGGTGCCGCCCAGCCGTACCGGGAGCCGCAACAGACATGACGCAGCCTGCCGAAAAAAATCCGAAATTCTGGGACGTGTTCTTCTCGCTGAAGACCTTCGCGGCGGCCATGCTTGCGCTTTGGATCGGCCTTGCGGCCGACCTGCCCAATCCCTACTGGTCGGTCGCAGCGGTCTATATCGTCTCGCATCCGCTTTCCGGCGCCACCACGTCGAAAGCCTTCTACCGTCTCATCGGCACGGCCATCGGCGGCGCGGCCACCATCGCGATGGTGCCGAATCTGGTTAGTTCGCCGGAACTGCTCACGCTTGCCATCGGCCTGTGGATGGCGGCCTGCCTTTTCATCAGCCTGCTGGACGGCACGCCGCGCAGCTACATGTTCATGCTTGCGGGCTATACCACCGCGATCGCCGGTTTCGCGGTGGTCAATGCGCCGGAAACCACCTTCGACTATGCGGTGAGCCGCGTCGAGGAAATCGCCATCGGCATCATCTGCGCGGCGGTCGTCAACCGCATCGTCTTTCCGCGACATACGGGGCCGGTCCTCGTCGGGCGCATCGACAACTGGCTGCGTGACGGCGCCGGCCTCGCCCTCGCCGCCATGCGCGGGGAGGGCGAGCAGCCGCAATTCCGGCGCGACCGCCTGCGGCTTGCCGCCGATTCGCTGGAATTGCGCAGCCTCACCACCCATGTGGCCTACGACACATCGTCCATTCGCAATTATGGTCCGCCGCTTCAGGTCTTGCAGCAGCGCATGGTCGCGGTATTGCCGATCATTTCCAGCCTGCATGACGTGCTGCTGCTGCGGCCGGGCGAGGGCGAAAAGCCCTGGCCCGCGGCGGTGCAGCGGCTTCTCGACGAAACATGCGCCTGGCTCGAAAGCGGCCAGAGCCTGACCGAGGAACGCCGCGCGGTGCTTCTGCGCTTCATAGACGAGATCAACCAGCAGGGCAGGGACGCGACAACGTGGAGCGAGCTCCTGCCCTCGAACCTCGCCGCGCGCGTCCGCGATCTGGTCCAGATATGGAGCGATTGCATCACCCTGCGCAACGACATCGTCTCCGGCTCACGCCGGACACTGCGCTGGCGGCGCTACGACACCCATCGCGGCAGCCGCCCGATGCATCGCGATTACGGCATGGCGCTGCTCTCCAGCCTCTCGGTCGTGCTCGCGACGGGGATCGCGGCCGCGTTCTGGATCGGAACCGGCTGGCCGAGCGGCGCCGCGGCGGCCATGATGGCCGGCGTGTTCTGCTGCATCTTCGCCACCATGGACGACCCGGTGCCGGCGATCCGCCAGTTCAACTGGCTGCTCGTCATCCTCACGGTGGTGGCTTTCGTGATACAGTTCGCGATATTCCCGCTCATTCACGGATTCTGGCCGCTGATGCTGGTGCTTGGCCTGTTCCTCGTGCCGACCGGCGTGCTGCTCACCATGCCGTCATGGAACTTCATCGGTATGGCACTGTGCATGAACCTGCCGACCATGCTGGCCTTGCAGGAGAAGCTCAATCTGGACCTCGCCTCCTTCGCCAATTCCAATCTGGCGATGATCCTCGGCATCGTGATCTCGGCGAGCGTCACCGCCGTGGTGCGCTCGGTGGGCGCGGAATGGACGGTGCGCCGGCTCGTGCGCGCGAGCTGGCGTGATATCGCGCTGGTGAGCGAGCGCGAGAGCGGCGATATGCGCCGCCAGCGCATGAACCGGCTGTTGCAGCGCATGATCGACCGCATCGGCCTGATAACGCCGCGCCTTGCGCTGGTTCCCTCTGCCGATCTGGCCGGTATCGACCTGCTGCGCGACCTGCGCAACGGCATGAACGTCATCGACCTGCGGCAATACCGTACCAGGCTCCTGCCGCAAAGCCGGGCGGCGGCGGATACGGTGCTGGATTGCATCGCCGCGCATTACCAAGCCCTGCTGCACGGCGGCACGCGCGACCGTGAGGAAGCCGATGCCCGGCTTCTCGCGGCGCTGGACGGAGCCATCGCGTCGATCATCGAGAGCGGCTCGCCGCCGCCGGCGCGCCGCACGCGGCTGGCGCTGGTGGCGCTGCGCTTCAGTCTTTTTCCCAAGGCCGCGCCCTTCGCCATGCCGGACGGGGGCGAACCGCTCCCGCAGGCGGCGTGAGGTGGTATGCGAATGAGCCCGAATCTGAAGATGTGAACAGTCATGAGACCTGAACTCGACATATACGGAATCTACATTCCGACCATCGGCGCGCTGGCGCTCGGCGCCTATTTCGTCAACGTGCTGCTGCAACGCCTTCTGGCGCGCGTCCAGTTCTACCGCTTCGTGTGGCATCGGCCCCTGTTCGACGCGGCCATGTATTTCTGCATATTGGGCGGCGCCGCCGTCCTTCTCAATGGAACATATCGATGAAACGATTCTTCGCATATTCCGGGCGGGTTTTCCTCACCCTCGTCATGGTCGCGATGGCCGGGCTGCTGAGCTGGCAGCTGTGGGATTACTACATGAACGCGCCATGGACCCGCGACGGCAGGATCCGCGCCGACGTGGTGCGCATCGCGCCCGACGTCTCGGGCCTCGTCAGCGAGGTTCTCGTGCATGACAACCAGGTCGTGCATAAGGGCGACGTGATCTTCCGCATCGATCAGGCACGCTATACGCTGGCGGTGAAGGCGGCACAGGCGAAGCTGGACAGCAGCAAGGCGGCGCTCGACATGGCCAACCGCGATCTGGTGCGCTACGGCAGGCTCAACGATATCACGGTGACGCAGCAGAAGATGGAGCAGGTCGATACCGCCGCCCAGCAGGCCGAGGCCGCCTACCGGCAGGCGCAGCTCGACGAGGCGCTGGCCGCGCTCAATCTGGAGCGCTCTTCGGTCAGGGCGACCGTCAACGGCATCATCACCAATTTCTCGCTCCAGCCGGGCGACTATGTCTCGGCGGGCACGGCCGTGACGGCGCTGGTGGATACGGATTCCTATTATGTCGACGGTTATTTCGAGGAAAACAAGCTCGACCGCATTCATATCGGCGATCCGGTGGTCATCGACGTGATGGGCAGCAGGCAGCAGCTCAAGGGCACGGTGGAGGGCATAGCCGGCGGCATCGAGGATCGCGAGCGCAGCGATTCCACGAGCCTGCTCGCCAATGTCACGCCGACCTTCAACTGGGTGCGGCTGGCCCAGCGCGTGCCGGTGCGGGTGAAGCTGGTGGACGTGCCGAAAGGTGTGCATCTGGTCGCGGGCCGTACGGTGAGCGTCTCGGTGGTGGACGACAAATCGAAGCGTTGAAACTTCTGTGAAATAATGGTGAGGGGCTGGCATGAGCGTTCTGGTCGTCGAGAATTACGAAGGCACGGGTCTCGGCCAGATCGGCCCGGTTCTGGACGAGGCCGGCCTCGCCGTCGACCTGCGCCGGCCCTATGCGGGCGAGGCGCTTCCCGCCGATGCCGGCGGCCACAAGGCGCTGATCGTGCTCGGCGGCGAGCAGAACGCGCTCGCCGATGGCGACTATCCCTATTTTCCGCATCTTCTCGGTCTCATCCGCGCCTTCGGCGGCGCGGACAAGGCGGTGCTCGGCATCTGCCTCGGCAGTCAGCTCGTCGCACGCGCCTATGGCGGGACCAACATTCTGGACCGTCCGCTGGAGTTCGGCTGGCGCGAGGTGCGTCTTACCGATGCGGGCCGCGACGACCCCGTGCTTTCCAGCGCGGGCGCCGCTTTCCCGATCTTCCACTGGCACCGCGACACCTTCGCCCTGCCGCAAGGCGCGGTGCATATGGCGGCGAGCGATATGACGCCGCATCAGGCCTACCGCATCGGGCGCGCCGTCTATGGAACCCAGTTCCATTTCGAGGCCGACCGGCGGCTGGTTGCGGAATGGAATGCGCGCTTCGCCGACGGGATCGCACGTTTCGCGCCGGAGTGGGACAGGGATTTTCCCGCCCTCTCCGAACGCTTCGGACCTGCCGCCGACCGGGCCGGCGCGGCACTGGCGCGGGCATGGATCGGGCGGATTTAACCCCCCGTTCACCATGCCTTCCGGATGTGCGTTGCCGCTTTGCCACAGCGCTCCGGCAATTATGTTCTTCGGCGGAAAAGCGGCGGGATGACTGGAACCATTCAGTTGCCGGTAACTTTTTTCAAGTGTAACTGAACGCCGTCTTCCGGGCAGCGGATTGCCGCCCGTTCAACGAATAGTACCGGCACAAAGTCGAAAGAGTTTCGGAACATGACCGCCAAGAAAGCCGCCCTTCTTACCGTCCTGATGGTCTCCGCGATCGTGTTCATGGCGTTCGGCGTCTTTACCGTCGATGCCGGCTCCCATGCCGTGTCCAGCGACGGCTACGGCATTTCCAGCAGCCGCTGACCGGCGTGCCCGTCAAGCAGGTTTGTCAGGCCGGTTTCCGCCTGCGCGTGGCGGTAAACACGAAGATGCCGGCGACGATGCCGTAACCGGCCCATTTATAGGGTAGGATATCGGCTTTCTCGCTGCGAATAGGCAGCACGGTCACGGTGCCGGGGCTGCTTTCATAGCCCGGTTTGCCTTCCATTTTAGCCTGTTCGATCTGCTGCGGGGAAACGACCCATTCGGCGCCGCGCGACTTGTCATAATACATGAAGCCGCAGCCCACCACGATGGCGACGGCAAGGGCGAGCACAAGACGGATGGGTGTTTTCATGACGATACCTCTCTCTATAAGCACATACTCATAAGTAACGGATGGCTTCATAGGCGAGAGCGGAAGATTCGTCTATTGCGCAGCGACGGCCTGTGGAGAACCGCCCGTTTCCCAATAGGGAACGGGTCCGTAGAGATCGGCCAGATAATCGATGAAGAGCCGCACCTTGGCGGGCAGGAACTGCCTTGAAGGGTAGACGGCGTGGATAGCGACATTGCGCGAGGCGGCGTAATCGGGCAGCACCTGCACCAGCTTTCCCGCCGCCAGTTCCGGACCGATGTCCCATGTCGAACGCTGCGCGATCCCGAGGCCGGCCAGCACAGCCTCGCGCACGATTTCGCTGGAGTTGGTGTGCAGCGGCCCGGTCGGGCGGATGGTGATCGGCCCTTTCGGCCCTTCCAGCCGCCATGGATCGTTGTTGTGCGGCGCAAGGCAGATATGGTCCTGCAAGTCCTCGATGGTCTGCGGCAGGCCGCGCTCGGCGACATAGGCGGGCGAGGCCACGAGGATGCGGCGCACCGGCGCGAGGCGGCGGGCGACAAGGGTGGAATCGGACAGTTCGGCGATGCGGATGGCGAGGTCATAGCCGTCGCCGACGATATCGACCAGCTCGTCGGTCAGTTGCATATTCACCGTCAGGTCGGCATTGGCACGCATGAAGGGCACCAGATAGGGCGCTATGTGCATGCGCCCGAAGGTGGTGGGCGCTGAAATCTTCAGCGTGCCGCGCGCATCCGCCGAGCGGCGGGCGACGAAGGCTTCCGCCTCCTCGATATTGGCAAGGATGGCGAGCACCCGCTCGTGATAGCCCTGTCCGGCCTCCGTCAGCGCGATCTGGCGCGTGGTGCGCTGCAAGAGCCGCGTGCCGAGCCGCTCCTCCAGCCGTCCGAGCCGTTTGGAAACCACGGCGGGCGAAAGACCGAGATCGCGCGCCGCCGCCGACATGCTGCCTGTCGCTACCACGCGGGCGAAGATTTCCAGATCCGCCAGACTGCTGCTCATCATGACCGCGCGACTCCGCTCCGCTTGCCCTTTGTATCGCATCTAGCCGGGGTGGGCGCTCTCGCGCAAGGCATGAAGCAAAAAGGCCGGGCGCTTCGACCCGGCCTCGTTATTGCCGGCTCAGACCAGCGAGAACGTGTCGGGGTTCGGCCCGATGCGGCCGTCGGTCCTGTCCAGCTTGGTGATGGCGTCGTGATCGGTGCCGTTGAGCGTGAAGCCGAACACGTCGAGGTTTTCCCTGATCCGGGCGGGCGTGACCGATTTCGGGATCACGATGTTGCCGGTCTCGATATGCCAGCGCAGGATCACTTGCGCCACCGACTTGCCATGCTTCTGCGCGATCGCATTCAGCGTAGGGTCTTGCAGAATCTTGCCCTGTCCGAGCGGACTCCACGCCTCGGTGGCGATGTTGTGCCTGCCGTGGAACTGGCGAAGCCCGTCCTGCTGGAACTGCGGATGCAGTTCGATCTGGTTGAGCACCGGCGTCACGCCGGTTTCCTTGATGACGCGCTCCAGATCGGCGGTGCGGAAATTCGACACGCCGATGGATTTCGCCCGGCCTTCTTCCTTGAGCTTGATGAAGGCACGCCATGTCTCGATGAAAAGGTCTTTCGACGGCATCGGCCAGTGGATCAGATAGAGGTCGACATAATCCGTGCCGAGTTTCTTCAGGCTGGCGTCGAAGGCTTTCAGCGTCGAATCGTAGCCCTGCTCCTTATTCCACAGCTTGGTCGTGAGGAATATGTCGCCGCGCGCGATGCCTGAAGCGGCGATCCCTCTGCCGACGCCTTCCTCGTTGCCGTAGATGGCGGCGGTGTCGATATGGCGGTAGCCCGCCTTCAGCGCCTCGCCGACGGCGACGACCGCCTCGTCGTCGCCCACCTGCCAGACGCCGAAGCCCAGTTGGGGAATTTGGTTTCCGTCGTTGAGTTTAACGGATGGCACGGTCATGTTCTGTCCTTTCGCGGGGGCACCTTTCCGGCGCATCCTTTCCGAATGCCTGCCGGACAGGGTTCAACTTTTTCCGGGTACGGGCAGCATATGGGTGTTCGGGACAAAATGGAAAGCCCCCGTCCGCAGGTTTGTCGGAGCGGGGGCCGGTTTCTGGGCCGTGCTTTCCGTCAGCGCACCACCACTTTCGTGCCGACGGCAACGCGCTGGTAGAGGTCGGTCACGTCCTCGTTGCGCATGCGGATGCAGCCGGACGACATGGCCTTGCCGATGCTCCATGGCTGGTTGGTGCCGTGGATGCGGTAAAGCGTGGCGCCGAGATAAAGGGCGCGGGCGCCGAGCGGATTGTGGATGCCGCCCTTCATGCTGGCAGGCAGGAAACGGCCCTTGCGGCGCTCGCGGGCGATCATCTCGCGGGGCGGCGTCCATGTCGGCCACTCGGCTTTGCGGCTGATGCGCTGCGAGCCTTTCCAGCCAAAGCCCTGCTTGCCGACGCCGACGCCGTAACGCTTCGCCGTGCCGCCGGGCTGGACGAGATAGAGAAAGCGCTTGCCGGTGTCGATCACGATGGTGCCGGGGCTTTCCTTGCTGTCATAGGAAACTTCTTGCGGCAGAAAGGCGGGGTCCATCCCGTGCTTGCGCGTTGTGGTGGCCGGATTGGCGGCAGGGCGCTGGTAGGATACGGCGCGATAGGCGGATTTGCGCTTCTGTTTCGGGCTCTCCACCGCATCGGGTGCCGCCGCCGGTATCATCGCGGCCCGGAGCGGCTCGTTGAGCAATTGCGCTTCCCATGGTGCGTAGACGCGCGGACTGACCTGCACCGGCGGCTGGCTGCCATAGCGGTCGCCGGCCAGCGCCATGCCCGTGCTGACGATCGAGACCGCAAAGGCCGCCAGCGAACCGATCAGGAGAAAATGACGTGCTTTCATCGTTCTGCTCTGTCTCTTTGCTTTTACGCATTATCCTGCGCGAAACCGCTTCGCACGTTCGCTGGAAATGCTTTGGCTGCGCCTGCTGACATGGATTGTCAGGAACGCGGCTTTGAAGTCGATGACGGGATTGTGCCGGGCAATGGAATCGTAAAGGTAAATTGCGGGGTTGCCGGAGCCTGCAATTGCGTTTGTGGTTAGCGCGAGGTTGCACGGTGTCATGGAACGAAGAAGAACGGGACGGCGCGATGGAGAAGAATGAAAAAACCGGACTGATCGCCGGAGCGGACGGACTGACGCGCTGTTTCTGGCCGGGCGAGTTGCCGGATTATCTCGCCTATCACGACAGCGAATGGGGCGTGCCGATGGCCGACGACCATCGCCTGTTCGAGAAAATCTGCCTCGAAGGGTTTCAGTCGGGGCTTTCGTGGCTGACGATCCTGCGCAAGCGCGAGAATTTCCGCGCTGCCTTCGACGGTTTCGATTTCCGCCGCGTGGCACTTTACGGCGCGGATGACGTCGAGCGCCTGCTCGCCGACAAGGGCATCGTGCGCCATCGCGGCAAGATCGAATCCACTATCAACAACGCGAAGCGCGCCATCGAACTGGTCGCGGAAAGGGGATCGCTGGCGGCCTATTTCTGGTCGTTCGAGCCGGGGGCGGATGAGCGCCCCGCCGTGATGGACTATCCGACGCTCATGGCCAATCCGAAGACCGGAACCTCGATCCGCATTTCCAAGGACCTGAAGAAACGCGGCTGGTCTTTCGTCGGGCCGACCACGGTCTATGCCTTCATGCAGGCGATGGGGCTGGTCAACGACCATATCGAGGGCTGCCATTGCCGCGCGCGGATCGAGGAGCTGCGCCGCGACTTCGTGCGGCCGCGATAGCCGCACTTGCCGCACGGGGTTCGATGGGCTAGGAAACCGGCAATGTAATTGCCGGTTACTTCAGGCACGACATGAAAAAATTCAGCGATCAGGCAGGAAAAATGGCCGATAAAGCGGACAAGATGAAGGCGCGGCTGCCGCGCGGGTTTGTCGACCGGACCCCGGAAGACCTGCGCGCCACGGAAAAGATGACGGCGACGATCCGCGAGGTCTACGATCTCTACGGCTTCGAGCCGGTGGAGACGCCGCTGGTCGAATATACCGACGCGCTCGGCAAGTTCCTGCCGGATCAGGACCGCCCCAACGAAGGCGTGTTCTCGTTTCAGGACGACGACGAGCAGTGGCTGTCGCTGCGCTACGACCTGACCGCGCCGCTGGCCCGCTTCGTGGCCGAGAATTTCGAGACGCTGCCGAAGCCCTATCGCAGCTATCGCGCCGGCTGGGTGTTCCGCAACGAAAAGCCGGGGCCGGGGCGCTTCCGCCAGTTCATGCAGTTCGACGCCGACACGGTCGGCGCGCCGAACGTCTCGGCCGACGCCGAAATGTGCATGATGATGGCCGATACGCTGGAAAGGCTCGGCATCGCGCGCGGCGACTACGCCATCCGAGTCAACAACCGCAAGGTGCTCGATGGCGTGCTCGACGCCATCGGCCTTGAAGGCGAGGGCAACGCCGCCAAGCGCCTCACCGTGCTGCGCGCCATCGACAAGCTGGACAAGTTCGGCCCTGAAGGCGTGAAGCTTCTGCTCGGCAAGGGCCGTCTCGACGAAAGCGGCGACTTCACCAAGGGCGCGGAACTGCCCGACGCGGCTATCGAAAAGGTGCTGGCCTTCACCGCCGCCGGCGGCGCGGACGGGGCTGCGACCATCGCCAATCTCAACGCCGTGGTGGCGGGCAACGCCAAGGGCGAGGAGGGCGTCAGGGAACTCGCCGACATGCAGGCGCTGTTTCAGGCCGGCGGCTATGAGGGCCGCGTCAAGATCGACCCGTCCGTGGTGCGCGGTCTCGAATATTACACCGGCCCGGTCTTCGAGGCCGAACTGCAATTCGACGTCATCAACGAGGATGGCCAGAAGGTCGTGTTCGGCTCGGTCGGCGGTGGCGGGCGCTATGACGGCCTCGTCTCGCGCTTCCGCGGCGAGCCGGTTCCGGCGACGGGCTTCTCCATCGGGGTGTCGCGCCTGATGACGGCCTTGAAGAACCTCGGCAAGCTCGATGTTTCCGATACGGTCGGCCCGGTCGTGGTGCTGGTGATGGACAAGGACGCGGCTAGCCTCGGCCGCTACCAGAAGATGGTGTCCGACCTGCGTCAGGCGGGTATCCGCGCCGAAATGTATGTCGGCGGCTCCGGCATGAAGGCGCAGATGAAATATGCCGACCGGCGCGACGCGCCCTGCGTCGTCATCCAGGGCTCGCAGGAGCGCGAGGCCGGCGAGGTGCAGATCAAGGACCTGATCGAGGGCAAGCGCCTCTCCGCCGAGATCGAGGACAATGCGACCTGGCGCGAAAGCCGCCCGGCTCAGATCACCGTGCAGGAAAAGGGGCTGGTCGAGGCCGTGCGCGAAATCCTCGCCGCGCAGGCGCGCGACCGCGCCGAACAGGCCCAAGCGCGTAAGCGCGATGAACGGGTGAAGTGAGCCGCCCATGACGCGTCCATCGCCGATACTGGATCTTTTGCGCGATCTTCTCGACACGCGCGAGGCCGAGCGGGTCGAGATTCCGCTGATCCAGCCCGCCGATCCGTTTCTGGACATGGCGGGCGAGGATCTGCGCCGCCGCATCTTCCTCACCGAGAACGAGAACGGCGACAGCCTGTGCCTGCGGCCGGAATTCACCATTCCCGTCTGCCGCAACCACATCGCGCTCAACGCCGCTACGCCGAAGCGCTACGCTTATCTGGGCGAGGTGTTCCGCCAGCGCCGCGACGGGGCGGCGGAGTTTCTGCAAGCCGGCATCGAAGACCTCGGCGCGTCCGACGAGGCCAGGTCCGACGCGCGCTCCATCGCCGACGCGCTGGCCTGCGTGCGCGCGGTCGCGCCGGAAGCGAAGCTCGAAATCGTGCTGGGCGACCAGTCGGTTTTCGCGGGCGTCGTCAAGGCGCTCGGCCTGCCGCAGGGCTGGCGCAAGAAACTGCTGCGCGCCTTCGGCGATCCGGCTTCCATGGAAGCGGCGCTGGCCGAACTCACCGGCGCGCAGCGCCGCGACCCGCTGCCGGAACGGCTTTCGGTGCTGGTGGCGGAAGGCGACGAGGTCGGCCTCGCCCGCATGCTGGAGGCGGAGATGCTGGAAGCCGGCATTTCGCCGGGCGCGGGCCGCTCGCCGGCCGAAATCGCCCGCCGCCTGATCGAGAAGGAAGACCTCGCCGCCACGCGCTTCCCCGCCGCCACCCTCGACGTGCTGAAATCGTTTCTGGCCACGCGGGTGACGCTCGATTCCGCCGGTGTCACGCTGCGCGCCTTCGCGGCCGAGCATGGGCTCGATCTCGGCGCGGCGTTGCAGAAATTCGAGGCGCGAACCGACGCCATCGCCGACGCGAAAGACATCGTCTACGACGCCTCCTTCGGGCGTCCGCTCGATTATTATACCGGCCTCGTCTATGAAATCCGGCAGGCGGATGCAGAGAAAGACGCCGTTCTGGCGGGCGGCGGGCGCTATGACCGGCTGTTGACCATGCTCGGTGCGTCGGAAAATATTCCTGGCGTCGGCTTTTCCATCTGGATCGACCGGCTGCAAAAGCTGGCGGGAGAACGGGCATGAGCGTGACGCTGGCGCTGCCATCCAAGGGGCGGCTCAAGGAACAGACGCTGGCCGTGCTGGAAAAGGCCGGCTACCGCGTCGTGCTGCCCGACGACGACCGCAATTACCGCGCCCGCGTGGAAGGCGAGGAGGGGCTGGATATCCTGTTCCTGTCGGCGTCCGAAATCGCGCGGGAACTCGGCTATGGCGGCGTCGATCTCGGCGTGACGGGCGAGGACCTGGTGCGCGAGACGCTGGCCCATGCCGACGAGCGCGTGGCCATCGAGGCGGAACTGGGCTTCGGCCATGCCGATGTGGTGGTAGCCGTGCCGGAAGTCTGGCGTGACGTGACCACCATGGCCGATCTCGACGACGTGGCCGCGGATTTTCGCCAGCGCCATGGCCGGCGGCTGCGTATCGCCACCAAATACTGGCGGCTGACGCAGCAGTTCTTCTCGCAGAAGCACGGCATTCAGGTCTATCGCATCGTGGAAAGCCTCGGCGCGACTGAGGGCGCGCCGGCGGCGGGCTCGGCCGACATGATCGTGGACATCACCTCCACCGGGTCGACGCTGCGCGCCAACCGTCTGAAGGTTCTGGAGGACGGTGTCATCCTGCGTTCGCAGGCCTGTCTCGTCTCGGCCCGCCGCAGCGATGCAAATCCGCGTGTCGCGGAGATCGCCGCGCGTATTCGCGCAAGCCTTTGAACCGGCGCAATTCAGGAGGGGGCATCTCTCTTGGGATTGCCGCCGAACGTGGCGCGGAAGGCGCGCGCGAAGTGTGCCCGCGAGGCATAGCCGACCGCCAGCGCCGCCGCGCCGCTGCCCGCGCCCTGCGCCATCAGCCGGTGGGCCGCGCTCATCCGTTCATGGCGGAGAATGACTGAAAAGGGCTGTCCTTGTGTCGCGAGGCGCCGCCGCAATGTCGATTCCGACATGCCGAGCCGTGCCGCTACGCGCGCCGCCGTCCATTCCTCATCGAGATGGGCGCGGACAAGTCTGGCGACGCGTTGCGACAGCGGCAATTCGAACAGATGACGGCCCGCCGGGATGCCGTGCAGCAGGGCCAGAAGTTCGGCGAGACGCGCCGTGCGCACCGCTGCGCCCGCCGGTCCCGACGCTATGTCGCGGCTGGCGTGAAGCATCGCTTCCACCAGCGCCGGCGTGAGGGGGACGACGGCGGTGTCGGCCGCATCCGCCCTATGCCGCGCGGGGCCGAGATCGGGGACCGCATCCGGCTCGATCTCCAGGAATATGGAGCGGTAAATGCCGGAGCGCTCGTCCGGCTCGTTGACGATGTCGAGATCGATTCCGCTCGGCAGGACGAACAGCGTGCCCGTGCCGAACCGTTCGGCGACGTCCCCGCGCCATACCTCCTTCGCGCCTGAAAGCACCACGCCGATGACCGGCCACGGCAGGCTCATCCGGGCCAGCCGCTCGCGCGACAGGGTGCAGTAGGAGAAGAATCCCCGCGCATGCGTGGTCATGCCCGTATCGTCCGCCGACCGGAGGGCGGAAAGCCCGGCAACCAGTTGGCGCTTGAGGTCTCGTGTCTGGGAATTGCAGTCGTCCATGCCGCTTTTTACAAGGCCAATCCTCTTTCGGCAAAGGCGCTTTGACCGGTTCGGGTTCAACTTCGACCGGCGCGGGACCATATTCCATCTCCGGCCATGGCAATGACCCGGCATCGTGTACAACCGAAAGGAATGCGGATGCGTGCTGGAATATTCGTTATCATCATGGGCCTTGCCGGTCTTGCCTGCCCGGCGAACGCGGAGACGGAAACGGCGACGCGCGTGGTGCGGGGGTTCAGCCATCCCGAAAGCGTGCTGATCGACGGTCAGCGCCGTTTCGTGTCCAACCTCGGCGCGATGCGTGACCCGTTTGGTCATGATGGCGACGGCTTCATCAGCGAACTCGATGCCGATGGCCGCATTGTCGCATTGCGCGCCTTCCCGCGCGAGGGCAAAAAGCTCGATTCGCCCAAGGGCATGGCCGTTCTGGACGGCAGGCTTTATGTCGCCGATATAAATCGCGTCGTCGGCTTCGATCTGGCCACGCGTGAACAGGTGTTCGAGGCGCGTGTGCCGGGAGACGAACCGACCCTGCTCAACGACATGGTGGTGGCCCACGGCGCGATGATCGTCAGCGACACATTGAGAGGCAAGCTCTACCGGGTCGATATTGCCGACGGTGCTTTCACAGTGTTTGCCGATGGACTGCCGGGCGCCAACGGTGTCGCATGGGATGCTGTGAAAAACAGGATACTGATCAACGGGGTCGGCGCCGATTTTGCGGGCGGCGATCTGTTCGAGGTCAACGGCGCAGGCGTGGTACACCGGCTGGAGCACGGCCCGCATGGGCTTTTCGACGGAATCGCCGTGCTCGGCGACGGGCGCATCGTGGTTTCGGACTGGCTGACATTTGCCCGACCGGCAGCGGGCGCGATCACGATCCACGCCGCCGACGGCAGCGGCGGCGTCCGGTTCGAGGCGGGACTGGATATTCACGGTCCGGCGGATTTCGCCGTCGACGAGGCCTCGAGGTCGATCTGGATTCCGGCGATGGTCGACAATGAAGTGGTGATCGCGCCATTTGGACCGTAAAGCCGCGCCCCATGTGAGGCGCGGCTTTTTGCTGGCAATCGTTTCGGATCAGCCGCGCTTGGCGTCGATCGAATATTCGCCCGCGCCGTGCAGGGCCAGCACGAAGAAGCCGCCGGCGATGGCGAGGTTCTTGAAGAAGTTGATCTGGTCGAAGGGCGACAGATGCGCCACCAGCGCCGCGCCGATGGTGAAGACGCCGAGGACGACAGCCGCGATGCGCGTCTGGAAGCCGAGCAGGATGGCGATGCCGCCGAACAGTTCGATCAGGCCGACGATGACGGCCGTGACGAACGGCAGGGGCAAGCCCTTGCTGGCGAAATATTCCGCCGTATTGCTGAGGGCCGTTAGTTTGCCGAAGCCGGCCGGGATGAACAGCGGGCAAAACAGAATGCGGCCGAGCAGGGTGACTGCGCCGTTGGTCTGGGGCGTAGTGGCAGACATGGGGGAATATCTCCTGTTGAATCCTGCCATCCATTAACCGTTGTCGACTGTCAAGAAAAGATGTCTAATCCTCGACAGTTCGTTCACGATCTGAATACGATCACTCGGGCGCGATCATGCGTTCGGGCCGCACCAGCCGGTTATAGTCCTCTTCCGTCACCAGCCCGCTCTTGAGCGCTTCCTCCCGCAGAGTAGTGCCGTTCTTATGCGCGGTCTTGGCGATCTTCGCGGCATTGTCGTAGCCGATGGCCGGCGCAAGTGCGGTCACCAGCATCAGCGAGCGGTCGAGCAGGTCCTTGATGCGCGTCTCGTTCGGTACGATGCCTTCCACGCAATGATCGGCGAAGGAGACCATGGCATCGCTGAGCAACCGGATCGATTGCAGTACGTTGAAGGCGATGACGGGCTTGAATACGTTGAGTTCGAAATGGCCCTGACTGGCGGCCACCGTCACGGTCGTCTCGTTGCCGAACACCTGCGTCGCCACCATGGTCAGCGCCTCGGCCTGCGTCGGGTTGACCTTGCCGGGCATGATCGAGGAACCCGGCTCGTTTTCCGGCAGCGACAATTCGCCAAGGCCCGAACGCGGGCCGGAGCCGAGGAAGCGGATATCGTTGGCGATCTTGAACAGGTCGGCGGCCAGCGCGTTGAGGCTGCCGTGGAAATTGAGGATCGCGCCATGGCTCGCCAGCGCCTCGAACTTGTTCGGCGCGGTCTTGAAGGAAAGGCCGGTGATCTCGCTCACCGCCTCGGCGAAGCCGGTGTCGAAGCCCTTCGGCGCGTTGAGGCCGGTGCCGACCGCAGTGCCGCCCTGCGCCAGCAGGAACACGTCGCCGAGCGCCTGCCCGATGCGGTGGCGGGCGTATTCGAGCGCCGCGCGATAGCCGGAAAATTCTTGCCCCAGCGTCACCGGCGTCGCGTCCTGCGTATGGGTGCGGCCGATCTTGATGATGTCCTTGAATGCGTCTTCCTTGGCCTTCAGCGCCTTGGTCAGGTGCTCCAGCGCCGGATAGAGCCGGTTGACCGTCTCGACGGCCGTGGCGATATGGATCGCGGTCGGGAAGCTGTCGTTGGACGATTGACTCATATTGACATGGTCGTTGGGGTGGACCGGCTTCTTGGAGCCTTTCTCGCCGCCCAGCATTTCGATGGCGCGGTTGGAGATCACCTCATTGGCGTTCATGTTGGACTGCGTGCCGGAGCCGGTCTGCCACACCACCAGCGGGAAATGATCGTCGAGCTTGCCCTCGATCACCTCGGACGCGGCCACCGCGACCACCTGTCCCAGCACCGGGTCGAGCTTGCCGAGCGCGATATTGGTCTCGGCCGCCGCGCGCTTCACCACGCCCAGCGCATGGACGAGCGGCAGCGGCATGCGCTCGCCGCCGATCCTGAAATTCTGCAAGGAACGCTGCGTCTGCGCGCCCCAGTAACGGTCTGCGGGAACCTCGATCGGTCCGAAAGTGTCCGTTTCGGTGCGCGTGGCGCTCATGTCATGTCTCCGGTTATGTCTTGCGAAGAGAGTCGGTGGCCGTCATTCAATGTAATATGATGATAAAATTCAAGTTTATTCGCAGGATTTGCCGCGATTAATTGTTGTCATCCGCGTCGTCGTCGGCGCCAGAAATCCATGCGGTCGGTTCGATTTTGCGCTGCGTCGTGCTGTCGGTGAAGGTCCACCAGCCGGTGTCGCTTTCGTCCCATTGGCCGCCGCCGGCCTTCAACCGGTCCAGCGAGCGATACTGGGCGATGGATTCGTTGCGGCGGCCATCCTCGTCCGTCCAGACGACCGTAATCTTGCTGCCGTCTTTCGGCGCGCTGGCGATGGGCAGTTCCTTACGCATGGGGATCATCCGTTACTATTGCTTCACGGATCATCATAGGGCATCGCCGGGAGAAGGAAATAGGGGGCGGGCGCATCGCAAGCGCCGGACGTCCGGGACAGACATCCAGAAAGCGGAAAGGCAGGCTTCCGCCTGCCTTTCCTGTTGCCCGAGACAGGACTTCCTAGGTGCGGGGGCAAACGGAAGTCCATCTTTGTGCACGGCGGATTGACCACGAAAGAGACACCGAAGTCAATCAGACTTCGCTAAAATATAATGATCGTCACCGCAAAATATATGGATGGTAAACATTTCATCAAGCGGGATTATGGCACAAAGCCGCATCAAAAAAGCCCGGCGCGAGGCCGGGCTTTCTCGGTTCTGTCGTGCGATGCGGCTTACCGGAATTCGTAGCGCAGACCGGCGCGGATCGTATGGATGTTGAAGCCGTTGTCCTTGGCCTGCGTTCCGGTCGCGCCCGTGTTGCTGTCGTCCACGTCGTAGCCATAGGCCTTGCCGCCGTTGATGTGCAGGAATCGATAGCCGACGTCGAGCTTGAGCTGCTCGGTCAGGTCGTAGCTGACACCGGCCATGAGCGCGGTTGCGAAGCGCCAGCTGTCGAGGCCGCTCTTGCTGCTGCTGTAGGCGCAATCGATCCCGCCGCCGCAGACCTGATTGCTGTCCCAGTCGTCGTATTTGACATAGGCGGCACCGATTCCGGCGCCAAGATAAGGCGTGACCGGGCCGAAACGGGGCAGGTCGACATAGGCGTTGGCCATCGCCGTCCAGATATCCGCGTGGGAGCCGTCCTGATACTGGCAGTCGCCCGTCACCGGATTGCCGGTCGCGGGACCCGTCACATAGCTCGGACATTTGGTATGGCCGTCGACGCCGCCGCGGAAGAAGTCCAGCGTCGCATCGGCGCGGAACATCTCGTTGAAACGGTAACCGGCACCGATGCCGTAATCTCCGCCGTTCTTCAGCGAGAATCTGTCATATTTGAGCGTATCGTCAAGACCGCGATAGGGAGGATCGTACTGGTTCCAGAAGTTCCAGTCGCCGTCCGAATTCGACTTGAAATTATAGCCGATATCGCCCCTGAGATACCAGCCCGCCGCGGCAATCGGGGCCGCGGGAATCATGACCGGTTCGTTGACGACGACGTCGGCAGCATGAGCGGCGGTCATGCCTGTCATAAGACCGCCAGCTATGGCCGCAATGGCATAAGCGCGCTTCATTGTCCCACTCCATCTCCGTTAAGACATTGCTTTCAGACTTTCAACGGAAAGTGGTAAATGAAGATGCTTAATTATTCGTTACTTTGTGTAACCCCTTATTGTTTTTTGCAACCATAGCGAGACGGCGTTCCCGGAAAATCAGAACTCGACCGAATGGATGATCGAGCCGTCGATATCCTCGATATCGCGCTTGCCGCACAGCGCCATGGTGATGTCGAGTTCCCTGGCGATGATTTCGAGCGCCAGCGTCACGCCTTCCTTGCCCATCGCGCCGAGACCGTAGAGGAAGGGCCTGCCGATGAACACGCCGCGCGCACCCAGCGCCCGCGCCTTCAGCACGTCCTGCCCGGAGCGGATGCCGCCGTCCATGTGGACCTCGATCCGGTCGCCGACAGCCTGAACGATCGGCTCCAGCATGGAGATCGAGGACGGCGCACCGTCAAGCTGGCGTCCGCCGTGGTTGGAGACGATGATGGCATCGGCGCCGGTATTCGCCGCCATCCTCGCATCCTCGACGTCGAGAATGCCCTTGAGGATCAGCTTGCCGCCCCATTGCTCCTTGATCCATGCCACGTCGTTCCAGTTGAGCTGCGGATCGAACTGTTCGCCAGTCCATGTGGCAAGCGAGGAAAGGTTGGTGACGTTCTTCGCGTGGCCGGCGATGTTGCGGAAGGTGCGGCGCTGCGTGCCCAGCATCTGCATGCACCAGCCGGGCCGGGTCGCCATCTGCCAAATATGCTTCGGCGTGAATTTCGGCGGCGCGGAAAGGCCGTTGCGGATATCCTTGTGGCGCTGGCCGAGGATTTGCAGGTCGAGCGTCAGCACCAGCGCCGAGCAGCCCGCCGCCTTGGCGCGGCTGATCAGGTTCCTGACGAAATCGCGGTCCTTCATCACGTAAAGCTGGAACCAGAACGGCTTTTTCGTCACCGAGGCCACGTCCTCGATGGAGCAGATGCTCATGGTTGAAAGCGTGAAGGGAACGCCGAACGCCTCCGCGGCCTGCGCCGCCAGCATTTCGCCGTCGGCATGCTGCATTCCGGTCATGCCGGTCGGCGCGAGCGCCACCGGCATCGCCACCTTCTCGCCGATCATGGTGCTGGCGAGCGAGCGGTTGGTCATGTCCACCAGAACGCGCTGCCGCAGCTTGATTTTCGCGAAATCGCTCTCATTGGCGCGATAGGTGGATTCCGTCCATGCGCCGGAATCGGCATAGTCGAAGAACATCTTCGGCACGCGGCGGCGGGCGAGACGTTTCAGATCGGCGATCTCGACGATGTTGGACATGCGGATGCTGGACATGCGGCCTAACCCCTCGCATTCTGGTTTCTTCCCCTATCGCATGACGGATCGTGCGGCCAAAATCAAGTGGAACCCGCCGGACGTAAAACCTTGCCGCGCGTTTGCGGGCTCCGGCTCGAAAGGTTTCCTTCACTTTTATCGAGTTGTTTTTGCGCGGCATTTTGACGGCGGTGGCCATGATGCGCTATCGTTATTCTGCAATGCTTTGAAATTCGGACGAGGGGAATCGCGTCGATGGCGACGAAACCGATCATATCTGCATTGTGGAGGGGGACGCGGCCTGTCCTTTGCCTCGCGCCTGTTGTTCTGATGCCCCTTTGCGGCATGGCTGCGGCCGATGCGGATTCGCGCCATATCATCGCCGTCGCCGTGACCGGAGTGCAATCGAGCGACTACCGGCCGGAACTGACGCTTTCCGGCGCAATCGCCCCGCGCGCGCTGGTCGATGTGGCGTTCCGCCTGGGCGGGCAGGTGGTCGAGCGCAAGGCGGAAACCGGCCAGCATGTCGAAAAGGGCGATCCTCTGGCCCGTATCGACGATGCCGAGCAGCAGGCCAATCTCCGCGTCGCGCAGGCCTCGCGCGATGCGGCGGCGGCGCAGCTCGTGCAGGCGCAGGCCAGTTTCAAGCGCCAGCAGGCGCTGCTCTCGCAGGGCTTCACCACGCGCAGCCAGTACGATCAGGCCAACCAGTCCCTTCAGACCGCGCAGAATACGCTCGCCAGCGCCGAAAGTCAGTTGAGCAATGCGCGTGACCAGCTTTCCTATACCGAACTGCGGGCGCCGGTCGCCGGCATGGTGACGGCGCGCAATATCGAGACGGGGCAGGTGGTGCAGGCGGCGCAGACCGCCTTTGTCATCGCCCAGGACGGCCCGCGCGACGCGGTTTTCGACGTGCAGGAAACGCTGGTCAACCTTGCCCGAACCGGGATGGGCGTCACCATCGCCCTTTTGGCGGACCCGTCGGTGCAGGCGCGGGGCGAAATCCGCGAGATCGCGCCGGTGGTCGACGCCCAGACCGGCACGGTGCGCGTCAAGGTCGGCATTGCCGAAACGCCGCCGCGCATGGCGCTGGGCGCCACCGTCACCGGCACGGTCCATATGCCGCCGCGCAAGGTGGTGGTGCTGCCATGGACGGCGCTGACCTCCGACGCCGGGCGCACGGCGGTCTGGCGCGTGGCGCGGGATACACATGTGACGACGCTGGTTCCGATCCGGGTTCTGTCCTACGAGAAGGAGCGCGTGATCGTGGAAAGCGGGCTGAACGACGGCGAACTCGTCGTGACCAAAGGCGCGCAGATGCTGCGCTCGGGTCAGGAGGCCGATATCGTGCAGGGCCTCGACGCGGCCCCGAAGGATTCCTCGAAAGCGGGTGTCAAGCAATGAAGCGGCTGTCCGGCGGTATCATGCTTCGCGGAGCCGCGCTCTGTGCGCTGGCGGCGCTGGCCGCGTGCCAGAAAAGCGAAGGCGACAAGACGGCCGAGACCGAGCCGGTGCGGCCGGTGCTTTATACGATCGTGGAACCCAGACCCATTGCGCAGGCCGGTTTTGCCGGCACTATAGAGGCGCGCTACTCGACCGATCTCGCCTTCCGCGTGCTGGGCCGTATCATAAGCCGCCCGGTGCAGGTGGGCGATCTGGTGACAAGGGACGAGGTGGTGGCGGCGCTCGATCCGACCGCGCTCGATCTGGCGGTCCAGTCGGCGCGTGCCGATCTTGCCAGCGCCGAGGCGCAATTCGCCAACGCCTCCGCCAGCGAGGAGCGCCAGCGCATTCTCCTGAAGGGAAACAACGTTTCGCAGGCCGATTACGACGCCGCCAGACAGGCGCGCGACAGTGCGCAGGCTGCCTTGCAGAAGGCGCAGGCCGGTCTGAAGAAGGCGCAGGACCAGCGCGGCTATGCGGTGCTGCGCCCCGATTTCGACGGCGTCGTCTCCGCGACCGATGCGGAAGTCGGACAGGTGGTCGCCGCCGGGCAGGCGGTGATGACCGTCGCGCGGCCCGACATACGCGAGGCCGTGCTCGATATTCCCGACCGCATGACGAATTATCTCGCGCCGGGAACGCCGTTCGATATCCTGCTTCAGGCCGACCCCACCGTGACCGGCAAGGGAACGGTGCGTGAGGTCGCGCCGCAGGCCGATGCGCAGACCCGCACGCGCCGGGTGCGCGTCGCGCTCGACAATCCGCCGCAGGCGTTTCGCCTCGGCGCCACCATCAGCGCCGTGCCCGCCGGGCCGCGCAGGGACGAGGTCACGCTGCCGGTGCAGGCGCTGCTGGAAGAAGACGGGCGGAGCGATGTCTGGATCATCGACCCCGGCAAGCAGACGGTGGCGCTGCATCCGGTGCAGGTGATCGAGCGGCACGGCGAAAGTTTCGTCGCCGGCGGCGTCGCGGCCGGCAGCTATGTGGCGATTGCAGGCGTGCATGAACTGAAGGAAGGGCAGAAAGTCCGCCTCGACCGGAAAGGAGCGGGCCTTTGAACAAGGGATTCAATCTGTCTGACTGGGCTTTGAATCATCGCTCGCTGGTCTGGTATTTCATGCTGGTGTTCCTGGCGGCGGGGCTTGTCTCCTATCTCGACCTCGGCCGCGAGGAGGATCCGGAATTCACCGTCAAGACCATGGTGGTGCAGGCGAGCTGGCCCGGCGCTTCCGTGGGGGAAACGCTCAATCAGGTCACGGACCGCATCGAGAAGAAGCTCGAGGAACTGGACACGCTCGATTATACGCGCAGTATCACCACGGCGGGCCAGTCGATCGTGTTCGTGAACCTGAAGGATACCGTGCGCAAGCGGCAGGTGACGGACGCCTGGACCCAAGTTCGCCACATGCTCGACGACATCAAGCCGCAACTGCCCGACGGCGTCTACGGCCCCTATTACAATGACAGGTTCGGCGATGTGTTCGGCAATATCTATGCCTTCACCGCCGACGGTCTGTCCATGCGGCAATTGCGCGACTACGCCGAGGACGTGCGCTCGAAGATCCTGACGCTGCCCAATGCCGGCAAGGTGGAACTGATCGGCGCGCAGGACGAGGCGATCTATCTGGAATTCTCGACCCGGCAGGTGGCGGCGCTCGGCCTCGACCAGCAGGCGATCCTGAAAGCGCTTCAGGACCAGAACGCGATCACGCCGTCGGGCGTGGTGCAGGCCGGGCCGGAGCGCATCAGCGTGCGCGTCAGCGGGCAGTTCAGGTCCGAGGCCGATCTCGCCGCCGTCAACCTGCGTGTCAACAACCGCTTCTTCCGTCTCTCCGACGTGGCGACGATCCGGCGCGGCTATGTCGATCCGCCGACCTCGATCTTCCGCGTCAACGGCAGGGATGCCATCGGCCTCGGCATCGGAATGAAGCCGAACGGCAACCTGCTCGATTTCGGCGCGGCGCTGGACCGGATGATGGCGCAGGTGACGAACGAACTGCCGGTGGGCGTCAAGGTGACGAAGGTGGCCGACCAGCCGGAGGTGGTGAAGGAAGCGGTGTCGGGCTTCACCCGCGCCCTCTTCGAGGCGGTGGTGATCGTGCTGGCGGTGAGTTTCGTCAGCCTCGGCCTGCGCGCCGGCTTCGTGGTATCGCTGTCGATCCCGCTGGTGCTCGCCATCACCTTCCTTTCCATGTCGCTCATGGATATCTCGCTCCAGCGCGTTTCGCTCGGCGCGCTCATCATTGCGCTCGGCCTGCTGGTGGACGACGCGATGATTGCCGTCGAAATGATGGTGGCGCGGCTGGAGGAGGGCGACCCCATCACCAAGGCGGCGACCTATGTCTATTCGCACACCGCCTTTCCGATGCTGACCGGCACGCTCGTCACCATTGCCGGCTTCATCCCCATCGGTCTCAACACCAGTCAGGCGGGCGAATATACCTTCACGCTGTTCGTGGTGATCGCGGTGTCGCTGCTGGTCTCTTGGGTGGTGGCGGTGCTGTTCGCGCCGCTGCTCGGCGTCACCTTCCTGCCCAAAACCATGAAACGGCATGCGGAAAAGCGCAGCCGTTTCTTCACCGGCTTCTCCCGGCTCCTGCTGCTCGCCATGCGCTGGCGCTGGGTCACCATCGTCGCGACGATCCTGCTGTTTGCGCTCTCCCTCTATGGTGTCGGCTTCATCCAGCGCCAGTTCTTCCCCCAGTCGGACCGCCCGGAACTGGTGCTCGACTGGACCCTGCCGCAGAATGCTTCCATCGCCGACACGAAAGCCCAGATGGAGCGTTTCGAGGCGACGATGCTGAAAGACAATCCCGATGTGGATCACTGGAGCACCTATATCGGGCAGGGCGCGATCCGTTTCGTGCTGTCCTTCGACGTGCAGCCGGCCAATCCCTATTTCGGCCAGATGGTCGTCGTGGCGAAGAATGTCGAGGCGCGCGACCGTCTCAAGGAGAAATTCGAGACGGCGCTTCGCAGGGATTATGTCGGTACCGACGTCTATGTGAAATATCTGGAACTGGGGCCGCCGGTCGGGCGCCCGGTGCAGTACCGTGTCGCCGGTCCGGACATCCAGAAACTGCGCGGCATCGCACAGGATTTCGCGGGCATCCTCGGCGCGGACAAGCGGCTCGGCGTCGTCAAGTACGACTGGAACGAGCCGGGGCGGGTCATCCGCGTCGACGTGATGCAGGACAAGGCGCGCAAGCTCGGCATTTCGTCCAAGGATATCGCCACGACGCTGAACGGCGTGGTGGGCGGCATCACCATCACGCAGGTGCGCGATTCGATCTACCTGATCAATGTGGTGGTGCGGGCGCGCAAGCAGGAGCGCGATTCCATCGGCACCTTGCAGAACCTCCAGATCGCGACGGGGAACGGCACTTCGGTGCCGCTCGCCTCCATCGCCAATTTCCGCTACGAACTGGAGCAGCCGGTGATCTACCGCCGCTCGCGCATCCCCACCATTACCGTGGCGGCGGGCATTCTCGACAAGACCATGCCGGACACGATCGTCAAGGATCTGGAGCCTTCGGTGAAGACCTTCGCCGACAAGCTTCCCGCCGGCTATTCCATCCAGACCGCCGGCACGGTGGAGGAAAGCGGCAAGAGTCAGGGGCCGATCATCGCGGTCGTGCCGCTGATGCTCTTCGTCATGGCGACGGTGCTGATGCTGCAATTGCAGAGCTTCCAGCGCCTGTTCCTCGTGGTGGCCGTCGCGCCGCTGGGGCTGATCGGCGTGGTGGCAGCACTCCTGCCCAGCGGCAAGCCGCTCGGCTTCGTCGCCATTCTCGGCGTGCTGGCGCTGATCGGCATCCTCATCCGCAACTCGGTCATCCTGATCGTGCAGGTGGAGGAACATATCACCGAAGGCATGACTCCATGGGATGCGGTGATGGTGGCGAGCCAGCATCGCATGCGGCCCATCGCGCTCACCGCCGCGGCGGCCAGCCTTGCGCTGATCCCCATCGCGCGCGAGGTGTTCTGGGGGCCGATGGCCTACGCCATGATGGGCGGCATCATCGCCGGCACGGCGATCACGCTCCTGTTCCTGCCCGCGCTCTACGTGACGTGGTTCCGCATCAGGGAACCGGAAGCGCGGGACGGCGAGACGCCGCCGGCGGAAACGGCCCCGCAGCCATGATCGAAGGCCCGCTCCGGCGGGCCTTTTTCATGAAATCATCGCTTGCTATTGGTTCCATATAGGTTCTATCATGCGGTCCATGAACAGAACCACATTGATCGCGTCCATCGCGGAGCGCGGATTGCACGATCCGCAGCGCACAGGGCCGCTTTATCGCAATCTGGCGCGCATTCTGGGCGAACTGGTCGAGGAGGAGAAACTCGCGCCGGGCGCGGGCCTGCCGCCGGAGCGCGATCTGGCCGAGCAACTGGGCGTGGGCCGCATCACGGTGCGCAACGCCTACAAGGAATTGCTGGCGCGCGGCGCGGTGGAGGCGCGGCGCGGCAGCGGCACCTTCGTAGCCGAACGGCCGCCACGCATCAGCCAGCCGCTCTGGCATCTCACCTCCTTCTCGCAGGACATGACCTCGCGCGGCAAGGAGCCGGGCGCGCGGGTCATCACAAACAAGACCGACCGGCCCTCGCCGGAGGAAGCCTTCCGGCTCGGCATCGGTGTCGATACATCCGTGGTGCGGCTCGAACGCCTGCGCCTCGCCGACGGTGTGCCGATGGCCTTCGAGCGCGCCGTGGTGCCGCGTCAGTATCTCGACGTGGAACGGGTGGAGGAGAATTCCCTCTATGCGGCGCTGGCGCGGCGCGGGCACAGGCCGGTGCGTGCCTTGCAGCGGCTGACCGCCGTGACGCTCGACCCCGGCACGGCGCGGCTTCTCGGCGTGCATCGCGACGCGCCGGCGCTGCTGATCGAGCGCATATCCCATCTCGATGACGACCGCATCGTCGAATACACCCGTTCCCATTACCGCGCCGACGCCTACGACTTCGTCGCCGAACTGAAAATCGGAGAGTGACCATGGAAGATTGCCCATCCCTCATGTTGCGCGAGACGGAGCAGTCGCCCACGGTGGTCGCCACCCTTCTGGAGAAGGAAGCCGGGACGTTTGCCGGGATCGCCCGCATCTTTGCTAAGAACCAGCCGCCGGTCGTCACCACTGCGGCGCGCGGCTCGTCGGACCATGCGGCGACCTTCTTCAAATATCTGATGGAGATCGCGACCGGCATTCCCGTCGCTTCCATCGGGCCGTCCGTCGCCTCGGTCTACGGCGCGAAACTCAGGCTGAAGGATGGCCTGCATTTCACCGTGTCGCAGTCGGGCGCGAGCCCCGACATCGTGGCGGCGCAGGCGGCGGCCAAAAAGGGCGGCGCGACCACCGTCGCCGTGGTCAATGTGACCGAAAGCCCGCTGGCGAAAGAGGCCGATATCGTGCTGGCGCTCAATGCCGGGGAGGAAAAGAGCGTGGCGGCGACCAAATCCTTCATCGCTTCGGTCGCAGCCCTTTCCGGCGTCGTGGCGGCGGCGAGCGGCGACAGCGCCTTAAGCGACGGGCTGGCGCGTTTGCCGGAAGCCTTGGCCGCCACGCAGCCGGACGGACGCGAGGCGGTGGAGAACCTTCTGTTCAACGCCCGCTCGCTCTATACGGGCGGGCGCGGGACGGCCTTCGCCATTGCGCTGGAGGCGGCGCTGAAAGCCAAGGAAACCGCCAATATCCACGCGGAAGCCTTTTCACTGGCCGAACTGATGCACGGGCCGATGCGGCTGGTGGAGCAGGGCTTCCCGGTCGTCGCTTTCCTGCCGCGCGACGAGGCTTTCGACAGCAATATCCAGACGTTGAAGCGGCTCCATTCCTTCGGGGCCAGCATCGTCACGCTTTCCGACGCCGTGACGCCGGGCTATCGCCTGCCTTCGGCCTCGACGGGCAATACGCATCTCGATCCGCTGGTTTCGCTGGTCAATTATTACCGCCTGATCGAGGCGGTCACGCGCCGCAAGGGCTTCGATCCCGACAAGCCGCGCAATCTCAACAAGGTCACGGTGACGGTATGACGAAAAAATCGGCCATCGCGGGCGCGCGCATTTTCGACGGCGAGCGTTTCCATGATCGCGCGGCGCTGGTGTTCGGCGGCGGCAAGGTGGAGGCCATCGTGCCGGAGGAGGCGCTGGGGGAAGCGCATGAGGTGGAGCGATTGGCAGGTGGCGTACTGGCCCCCGGCTTCGTCGACGCGCAGGTGAACGGCGGCGGCGGCGTGATGCTGAACGACAGCCCGACGCCCGACGCCATGTTCACCATCGCCGAGGGCCATCGCAAGTATGGCACGACCAGCCTTTTGCCGACGCTCATCACCGACACGACGCCGGTACGAGACCGTGCCATCGAGGCGGCGGTGGAGGCGGTAAAGGCCGACAGGGGCGTCGCCGGCCTGCATCTGGAAGGGCCGCATCTGGCGCCGGCGAGAAAAGGCGCGCATCTGGCCGAACTGATGCGCCCGGTCGACGATGCCGACATCGCGCTTTATATCCGCACGGCGGGGCAGGTCGGCGTGCTGCTTCTGACGCTCGCCGCCGAGCAGGTGACACCGGAGCAGGTGCGCCGCCTCGCCGATGCGGGCGTGATCGTCAGCATCGGCCACAGCGACACGAGCGCCGAGGAGGCGACGAAACGGTTCGACGCGGGCGCGCGCAGCGTCACCCATCTTTACAACGCGATGAGCCAGATCGCCCACCGCGCGCCGGGGCTGGCCGGCGCGGCGCTCGACCACCCGGACGTGTGGTGCGGCATCGTCGCGGACGGGCATCACGTCGATCCGATGGCGCTGCGCATCGCGCTGCGCGCCAAGCGGGGCGAGACGCATCTGTTCTTCGTCACCGACGCCATGTCGCTGGTCGGCTCCGACAGGGACAGTTTCGAGATCAACGGTCGCGCCGTGCGCCGCGTGCCGGGCGGGCTCTGCCCCAAGCTGGTGCTGGCGGATGGCACCATCGCCGGTTCCGACCTCGACATGGCCTCGGCGATCCGCTTCGGCGTGGCGGAACTCGAGCTGACGCTTGCTGAGGCGCTGCGCATGGCGAGCCTCTATCCGGCGCGCTATCTCCGGCTCAAGGATCGCGGGCTGTTTCGCCCCGGCCTGCGCATGGACGCGGTGCATCTGGACGACGGCCTGTTCGCGAGGGCGACATGGCGGTCCGGGGTGCGGCAGGTGGCGGGGTGAGACGATCATGACGGAAATCACCGACCGCTATTTCAACGATCTGATCGCGCGGCTCGCGGGCCTGCGCGACCGGCTTGCCGGACCGATGGCCAAAGCCGCCGACCTCATCGCCGCAGCCGCGCGCGCCGACCGTCGTGTGTTCGTGTTCGGTACCGGCCATTCGCACATGATGGCGGAGGAACTGCATTACCGCGCCGGTGGGCTGGCCATCACCGTGCCGGTGCTTTGCGGCTCCATCATGTTGCAGGACGGCGCCGTCGCCAGCTCGCATTTCGAGCGGCAGGAAGGGGCCGTGCGTCCCATCCTCGACCGTTACGCCATCGGCGTGGGCGACATATTGATCGTGGTGTCCAATTCGGGCGTCAATGCCGCGCCCATCGAGGCGGCGCGCTATGCCCGTGAAAAGGGCGCTGCGGTGATCGCGCTCACCTCCGTCACTTATTCCAACGCCGTTGCCGCTGGCCGCCCGCAACTGGCGTCCCTGGCCGATGTGGTGCTGGACAACGACGCGCCGGCGGGGGATGCGGCGCTGGAGGTCGAAGGCAGCGCGCTCAGGGTGGGGCCGGTGTCGACGGCGCTCGGCGTCTCCATCCTCAACGCGGTCTTCGCCGAGGTCGCGGCACGGCTCGTCGCCGACGGGGCGGCGCCGGTCTATCTCAGCGCCAACATGCCGGGCTCGGCGGAAGTCAACCGGGCGCTGGTCGAGCGCTATCGCGACCGCAATCCGCATCTTTGAAGTCTCTGTTTGCGCATGATCCCATTCGGAAATCTGTTCCCACTTGCCGGCGTCATGCTCATGACGTCTCTTGATAGCGCAATCCGGTCAGTGCATATCGCATTCTGGCATGGCTGCCGCCGTGCCGTGGATTAGTTTTCCGGCGAGGAAACGGCCCATGCTGCAAACATGCGGGCCGTAAAGAAGCGAGGAAGTCCGATGCGCAATTTCGTCCTGACCGTTACCTGCAAATCCACCCGCGGCATTGTCGCCGCCATATCGGGTTATCTCGCGGGCAAGGGCTGCAACATCGTCGACAGTGCCCAGTTCGACGATCTGGACACGGGCCGCTTCTTCATGCGCGTCAGCTTCATCTCGGAGGAGGGCACGGCGCTCGACGCGCTGCGCGAGGGCTTTGCGGCGGTCGCCGCACCCTTCGAGATGAATTACGAGTTCCACGACAGTGCGCAGCGCATGAAGACGATGCTCATGGTGTCGCGCTTCGGCCATTGCCTCAACGACCTGCTCTACCGGTGGAAGATCGGCGCGCTGCCCATCGATATCGTTGGCGTGGTGTCGAACCATTTCGACTACCAGAAAGTCGTGGTGAACCACGATATTCCCTTCCACCACATCTCCGTCACCAAGGCCAACAAGGCGGAGGCCGAGCACCATCTGATGGAGATCGTGGAAGGCACCGGCACGCAGCTCGTGGTGCTGGCGCGCTACATGCAGGTTCTCTCCGACGAACTGTGCCGGAAGATGTCGGGCCGCATCATCAACATCCACCATTCGTTCCTGCCTTCCTTCAAGGGCGCGAACCCCTACAAGCAGGCCTATGAGCGCGGCGTGAAGCTGATCGGCGCGACGGCGCATTATGTCACCGCCGATCTCGACGAAGGCCCGATCATCGAGCAGGACGTGGCGCGCGTGACACATGCGCAGAGCGCGGCGGATTATGTCTCGATCGGCCGCGACGTCGAGGCGCAGGTGCTGGCGCGCGCGGTACACGCGCATATCCACCACCGCTCGTTCCTCAACGGCAACCGTACGGTGGTGTTCCCGGCTTCTCCCGGCTCCTTCGCCTCCGAACGGATGGGATGATATTGCGGCTCTGGCGGGCCTGCAAATCGCGTCTTCCGGTGCTCACGTACTCAAGTACGCTGCGCTCCGGTTCTCGAAAGTCACGATTTTCGGCGCGCCATACCCACAATCTCCGCTAACCACCGAGGTTGTGATGATAAAAACCCCGCTGCTGCGGGGTTTTTATCACGGATTTTCGATCACTTCGCGGTAAACGGTTTTGTGTCGGAGCCGGACGCCAGTTTCCTGCCCGACGCATCCAATGCGGTCACGATGATCTTGTAGTAATGCGTGCCATCCGGCGGGCACGGACCCTTGTAGCGGAAAGCGCCGTAAGGAAGCTGGCCCTGTCCTTTATAGGCCACCTTGCCGCCGCCATGGTTGAAGCCCATGGCGTTCCTGTCGATCATTGTGATTTCGAGCGTTTTGGTCCCGGCTGGCACGTTTCTGACCGAAATGGGTGGCGATTTCGGGTCGAAGCACTTCTTCGTCGGCCCCCAGTTGAACGAAACGCCGAGATCGGCAGCCATCGCACCGGTCGCATAGAGCGACGCGACGGCAATCAGCACCAGTTTACGCATGTTTTTCTCCCGCAGCCTGTGGAGAATAATCCTCCACTCCCAAGGCTTCACAACAGGAGTTCAACAGTGCGAGATTCGATTCGTCAATGGTTTGAAACCCCGCCGAAGCGGGGTTTTTCCCGATCATGAAGACGGTCAGTCGATGTCGAAGGAAACGCCTTGCGCCAGCGGCAGCGCCTTCGAGTAGTTGATCGTGTTGGTGGCGCGGCGCATGTAGCCCTTCCATGCGTCCGAGCCGGATTCGCGGCCGCCGCCGGTTTCCTTCTCGCCGCCGAACGCGCCGCCGATCTCGGCGCCTGAAGTGCCGATATTGACGTTGGCGATGCCGCAATCCGAACCTTCCGCCGACAGGAAACGCTCCGCTTCCTGAAGGTTGAGCGTGAAGATCGAGGATGACAGGCCCGCGCCGACCGCGTTGTGCTGCGCGAGCACGTCATCGAAGTCGGAATACTTCATCACATAGAGGATCGGCACGAAGGTTTCTTCCAGCACCGGGCCTTCCTGCTTCGGCATTTCCACGATGGCCGGCCGCACATAGTAAGCGTTCTCATGGCCGGTATCGACGCGCTCGCCGCCCTGCACCTTGCCGCCATGGGCGGCAGATTCCTTGAGCGCCTTCTGCATGGCGTCGAAGGCGTTTTTGTCGATCAGCGGACCGACCAGCGCGCTGGTTTCCAGCGGCGAGCCGACCGAAACGCTGGCATAGGCCTTCTTGAGGCGCGGGACCAGCGCGTCATAGACGCTTTCATGCACGAACAGGCGGCGCATGGTGGTGCAGCGCTGGCCGGCGGTACCCATCGCCCCGAAAGCGATGGCGCGCAGCGCCATGTCGAGATCGGCCGAGGGGCAGACGATGCCGGCATTGTTGCCGCCGAGTTCGAGAATGGCGCGGGCGAAACGCTTGGCGAGGCGCGGACCGACCTCGCGGCCCATGCGGGTCGAGCCGGTGGCCGAGACCAGCGCCACTTTCGGGTTGTCCACCAGCACCTCGCCGACGGTGCGGTCGCCGAGCAGCACCTGCGCGATGCCTTCCGGCGCGTCGCCGAAGCGCTTGAGGGCGCGCTTGAGGATCGCATCGCAGGCAAGCGCGGTCAGGAGCGACTTCTCGGACGGCTTCCACACCACCGTGTCGCCGCATACCAGCGCCAGCGCCGTGTTCCACGACCACACGGCCACGGGGAAGTTGAAGGCGGAGATGACGCCCACCACGCCGAGCGGATGCCAGCTTTCCATCATGCGATGGCCGGCGCGCTCGGTGGCGATGGTGAGGCCGTAGAGCTGGCGCGACAGGCCGACCGCGAAATCGCAGATATCGATCATTTCCTGCACTTCGCCGAGGCCTTCCGACGGAATCTTGCCGGCTTCGATCGAGACGAGGCGGCCGAGATCGGCCTTGGCGGCGCGCAGTTCCTCGCCGAACAGGCGCACCAGTTCGCCGCGCTTCGGCGCCGGAACCATGCGCCATTCGCGGAACGCCTTGTCGGCCTTGTCGATGATCTTTTCGGCGTCGGCCTTGCCGTGCGACTTCACGGCGGCGATCTGCTCGCCGGAAACCGGGCTGAAGGCAGCGATATCGCCGCCCGTATAGGCGGCGGCGTCCACGCCGAGCCGGGCGAGAATATCCGCGGCTTCCTTCTTCACGTCGATTTTCTTGACGGCGGTGTTCATGGCTTTCCTCTCTCATGGCCTGCCGGCGCGGGCGGCCCGCTCGGCCCCAATGTGGTCAATGCCTGTCCGTTGCGGTGACGATATGCCGGGATTATGATGAAAATGTATCATATCAGCCGCCATCCCTGTATGGTCGCGATGAAAGCAACTATGTTGATGCGAGAGCGGAATGAAGCTGAGCAGAAGACTGATCCCGGACATCGCCACGCTGCAAGCCTTCGAATGCGCCGCGCGCCATGGCAGCTTCACACAGGCCGCGCATGAGCTCAACCTCACCCAGAGCGCCGTCAGCCGCCAGATCAAGGATCTGGAAAGCCAGTTGGGCGTGCTCCTGTTCGAGCGTATCCGCCAGCGCATCCTGCTTTCCGATGCCGGACGCAAGTTCCTGCCGGAGGTGCGCCGGCTCCTCAACCAGACCGAGGACACCATGCTGCGCGCCATGGCCTCGGCGCAGTCCACCTCATCCTTCAGCGTCGCCACGCTGCCGACATTCGGCACGCGCTGGCTGATGCCGCGCATTCCCGATTTCGTGGCCCGCAACCCCGGCGTCGCGCTCAATGTCGCATCGCGGTCGGGGGTGTTCGATTTCGAGGAACAGCCTTTCGACCTTGCCATCCATTACGGCCAGCCGGTCTGGGCGCATGCCACCTGCACCTTCCTGTGCAGCGAGGCCATCGTGCCGGTGGCAAGCCCGGCACTGCTGAAAAGCCGCCGTCCCGCCGCACCCGGCGATCTGGAGGACGAGCCGCTGCTCCATCTCGCCACGCGGCCGAAAATGTGGGCGCAATGGTTCGAAAGCTGCGGCGTCGAGGGGCGCTCGGCCTATCGCGGCCACCGGTTCGACCAGTTCTCGATGGTGATCGGCGCGGCGGTGGCGGGCCTCGGCTTCGCCCTGCTGCCGCTTTATCTCATCGAGCAGGAACTGCGCGGCGGCGTGCTGGCCGTGCTTTTCGAGCGGCCCATGCGCACGGAGAACGATTATTATCTGGTCGTGCCGGAAGGAAAGCTCGAAAATCCGCTGACGCAGGTGTTCTGCCGGTGGATCGCGGGACAGGTAGGCGGCACCGACTATGCCGCGCTGGTGGGACGAATTTAACATTTGCGCTCACGCCTGTATCGAACGGAAGCAAATGTCGGAATCAAACCACTCGTTCATTCCAAAGTGGAATGAAATGGTGCATAAATATTGCTGTCCAAAGGATTCCGGCAACGTGAAATAAGCAATGTCCTGCTCTTGATAGTGGAAGAGATTGCCGACCATGCTGAACGATCCGCGCTCCCACGGCCTTTGGGAAAAGACCGCTCCCGCCGCACCGAAGACCGCGCCGCTGCAAGGCGAGATCACGGCGGACGTGGTGATCGTGGGCGGCGGCTTCACCGGGCTTTCCACTGCCCTGCATCTGGCGGAAAAGGGCGTCCGGGCGGTCGTTCTGGAAGGCGTCGAGATCGGTTATGGCGGATCGGGCCGCAATGTGGGGCTGGTCAATGCCGGCATGTGGGTGATGCCGGACGACCTGCCGGGCGTGCTCGGACAGAAATACGGCGACCGGCTGCTCGACGTGCTCGGCAATGCGCCGAAGCTGGTGTTCGAAATCATCGAGAAGCATGGCATCGCCTGCGAGGTGGAAAAGCAGGGCACGCTGCATTGCGCGGTTGGCGAGAGCGGCGTCAGGGAATTGCAGAATCGTTACGCGCAATGGGTGAGCCGGGGCGCGAATGTGAAGCTGCTCGACGCGCGGGAAACCGAGGCCAAGGTCGGTACGAGGGCCTATGCCGCCTCGCTTCTGGACCTGCGGGCCGGCACGATCCAGCCGCTCGCCTATGCGCGCGGCCTCGCCCATGCGGCGATTGCCGCGGGCGCGCAGGTCTTTACTGCAAGCCCCGTGACCGGGGCCGAGGAGCAGAACGGAAAATGGCTGGTGCGGACGGCGCAGGGTTCGGTGCGCGCCGACTGGGTGGTGGTCGCCACCAACGCCTATACCAACGCGCCATGGGCGGAAGTGCGCGCCGAACTGGTGCATCTGCCTTATTTCAACATGGCGACGAAACCGCTTTCCGACAATCTGAAAAAGAGCATCCTGCCGGAACGGCAGGGCGTGTGGGACACGAAGGAAGTGCTTTCCTCCTTCCGCTTCGACCGGCAGGGCCGGCTTGTGTTCGGCAGCGTCGGCGCGCTGCGCAATACGGGCGCCGCCGTGCATCGGGCATGGGCGAAGAAGTCCCTGAAACGGATCTTTCCGCAGATCGGCGACGTGGAATTCGAGGCGCAATGGTATGGCATGATCGGCATGACCGGCGACAGCCTGCCGAAATTCCATCGCCTCGCGCGCAACGTGGTCGGCTTTTCCGGCTATAACGGGCGCGGTATCGCGCCCGGCACGGTGTTCGGCAAGTGGCTGGCCGATCTCGCTTCGGGCGCTGTGAAGGAAGCCGACCTGCCGCTGCCGGTGAGCGATCCCGAGGCGCAAAGCTTCAGGGCCTTGCGCGAGGCTTATTACGAGGCCGGCTCGCAGATCGCCCATATCACCGGAATGGTGATCTGACCGCGCCCGGAGCATTTTGCAGCCGAACGGTAACATTTGGCGTCGCATAAATGCCTTGAAAACAAATAGATAGAGCGTGGATCCGATTCCATCAGATTGAAACGCGCTCTAGCTGTCACAAATCCGCAGCGAAACTCTTGTAGGTCATGCGCGACCGATGCGACAAGCCCCACCGTGGAGGATGATTCCGCCGGAAGGGCTTCGCCGTTCGTGGAAACATTCGACAGGTGCATCATGATGAACCAGAACACCCGTGCCTATCGGCATGACAGTATCTGCTTCCTGACGGCGCGTGCCCAGCGGCATTGCGGCGGGCGGGCAGGCCATGCATGCGAGCATCACACGGAAATCAGGGGAGGGAACACCATGAACGGAATGTTGAAGCGTGCGGGCGTGGCGACCGCGTTCCTCGCACTTGCCGTCGCCGTGGCGCAGGCCGACACGCTGACGCTCTATACCTCGCAGCCGGAGGCCGACGCGGCCAGGACGGTCGAGGGGTTCCGAAAGGCCAATCCCGGCACCGACGTGCAGATTTTCCGTTCCGGCACCAGCGAGATCATGACCAAGCTCGCGGCGGAATTTTCCGCCGGCGCGCCGCAGCCCGACGTTCTGCTCATCGCCGACGCGGTGACGATGGAGGCGCTGAAGAGGGACAAGCGCCTGATGCCCTATCCGGAAGCGAAGGTCGACGGTTTCGCACCCGGTTCCTACGACGCCGACAAGACCTATTTCGGCTCCAAGCTGATCACCACCGGCATCGCCTGGAACACCGGCGCGGCGCAGAAGCCCGAACACTGGGCCGATCTCGTAAAGCCCGAATACAAGGGGCAGGTGGTCATGCCGAGCCCGCTCTATTCGGGTGCGGCGGCCTATATGTTGAGCGGCTTCTCGCTCGACAGCAAACTCGGCTGGAGCTACTTCGAAAAGCTGAAGGAAAACGGGGTCGCCAACGTCAAGGGCAATGGCGCGGTACTGAAGGCGGTGGCTTCGGGCGAGAAGCCTTACGGCATTCTCGTGGATTTCATGGCGCTCAACGCCAAGGCCAAGGGATCGCCGATCGATTTCGTATTCCCGTCCGAGGGCGTTCCCGCCGTCACCGAGCCGGTTGCCATCATGGCGACGGCGAAGAACGTTCCGGCCGCGAAGAAATTCGTCGATTTCATCCTCTCCGACGATGGGCAGAAGCTCGCGTTGGCGCAGGGCTATCTGCCGGCGAAGGAAGGTATCGGCCGTCCCGCCTGGCTGCCGGAAGGCACGAAAATCAATATCATGCCGGTCGATACGCAGAAAGTGCTGCAACGCACCGACGCCGACAAGAAGCAGTTCACCGAACTGTTTGGCGGCTAGAGCATTTCCAGCAAAAGTGCGAAGCGGTTTCGCGTAGGGTAATGCGTAAAGACAAATAGATAGAGCGTGTGCCGGTCGCCCGGCACTCCGTCATTTCTTCTTCATCGCTTCCAGCAGAGCCGCGCCGAATGCGCCCGTCGAGGGCTGTTCGGCCTTGCGCTGCGGCGTGAAGTTCTTCGTTGTTTTCTGGGCAGGCCGCGGATCGCGGCTGGCGGGGCCGCGCGCCGGCGCGGGCTCGGCGTCCTTGCGCATCGAAAGGCCGATGCGCTTGCGCGGCACGTCGACTTCCATCACGCGCACCTTCACCACGTCGCCGGCCTTCACCACCTCGTGCGGGTCTTTCACAAAACGGTCGGCCAGTTGCGAGACATGCACCAGCCCGTCCTGATGCACGCCGATATCGACGAAGGCCCCGAAGGCGGCGACATTGGTCACCGTGCCTTCCAGCATCATGCCGGGCTTGAGGTCCTTGATGTCGTCGACGCCGTCGGCGAAGGTCGCGGTCTTGAACTCCGGCCGCGGGTCGCGGCCGGGCTTGTCGAGTTCGGCGATGATGTCGCGCACGGTCGGCAGGCCGAAACGCTCGTCCACGAAGACGCGCGGGTCGAGCGCCTTGAGCGCGGCGCTGTCGCCCATCAGGCCGCGCACGTCGCGGCCGCAGGCGGCGACGATCTTCTTCGCCACGCCATAGGCTTCCGGGTGCACAGACGAGGCGTCGAGCGGCTCCGCGCCGTTGGGGATGCGCAGGAAGCCGGCGCATTGCTCGAAGGTGCGCGCGCCGAGGCGGGCGACTTTCAACAATTCCTTGCGGTTTCTGAACGCGCCGGCTTCGTTGCGATGCGCAACGATGGCTTCGGCCAGCGAAGCGCCCAGCCCCGACACGCGAGCGAGCAGAGAGGCGGAGGCTGTGTTGAGGTCGACGCCGACGGCGTTCACCGCGTCCTCCACCACGGCGTCGAGCGCACGCGCAAGGCGGGTCTGGTCGACGTCGTGCTGGTACTGGCCGACGCCGATGGATTTCGGTTCGATCTTGACCAGTTCGGCCAGCGGGTCCTGCAAACGGCGGGCGATGGAGACGGCCCCGCGCAGCGACACGTCGAGCTGCGGGAACTCCGCCGCCGCCGTCTCCGAGGCCGAATAGACCGACGCGCCGGCCTCCGACACGATCACCTTGAGCGGCTTCGGCGCGGGCATGTCCGAGAGCATGTCGACCACGAGGCGCTCCGTCTCGCGGCTGGCGGTGCCGTTGCCGATGGCGATCAGTTCGACCTTGTGCTTGCGGATGAGGCTCGCAAGTTCCGCCTGCGCGCCGCGCAGGTCGTTCTTCGGCGGGAAGGGATAGACGGTGGCGGTGTCCAAGAGCTTGCCGGTGCCGTCCACCACCGCGACTTTCACGCCGGTGCGGATGCCGGGATCGAGGCCCATCGTGGCGCGCGAGCCGGCGGGGGCGGCGAGCAGCAGGTCCTTGAGGTTGCGGGCGAAGACGTTGATCGCCTCTTCCTCCGCCCGCTCGCGCAGGTCGCGCATCAGGTCGAGCGACAGCGACAAGGACAGCTTCACCCGCCATGCCCAGCCGGCCACCTCCATCAGCCAGCGGTCGCCGGGCAGCGTCGCGCCGATATTATAGGCGGCGGCGATCTTGCGTTCGACGGGCTTCACCGGCGCGGGGTCGTCGGCGTCCACCTCGATGTCGAGCGACAGAAAGTCCTCGTTGCGGCCGCGCAGCATGGCCAGCGCCCGGTGGCCGGCGACGGCGGCCCAGCGTTCGGAATGGTCGAAATAATCCGAGAATTTCGCGCCGGCCGCTTCCTTGCCCTCGACCACGCGCGAGCGCAGCACGGCCCGGTCCTTCATATAGGCGCGAAGCGCGCCCAGAAGATCGGCGTTCTCGGCGAAGCCTTCCGCGACGATGTCGCGCGCGCCGTCGAGCGCGGCCTTCACGTCGGCCACCTCGCCCTGCACGTAGGATTTGGCGATCTCGGTGGGAACGAGGCTGCGGTCGGCGAGGATGCTTTCTGCCAGCGGGTCCAGCCCGCGCTCGCGGGCGATCTCGGCGCGGGTGCGACGCTTGGGCTTGTAAGGAAGGTACAGGTCCTCCAGCGCCGCCTTGGTGTCGGCGCTCGCGATCCTGCCTTCCAGTTCCGGCGTCAGCTTGCCCTGACCGCGGATGGACTCGAGGATCGAGGCCCGGCGCGCTTCCAGTTCGCGCAGATAGGCGAGGCGTTCGGACAATTGCCGCAACTGCGTGTCGTCCAGCCCGCCGGTGACTTCCTTGCGGTAGCGGGCGACGAAAGGCACCGTCGCGCCCTCGTCCAGAAGGCCGATTGCGGCCTGCGCCTGTTCCGGCCTCGCCTTGATCTCCGCCGCGATGATCGCGGCAATGCGCTTGCTGTCGTCCGCCCTGTTGTCGTCTGCCATGTGTTTCCCGTGCTGCGTTGTCGACCGGCACCATAGTCGGATGCTTCTCCGGCGCAATCAAGGCAGCGACGGTGTTCCACAGGAAAGGCATGGGTTGTCAAATACGCCTGCCTCCCTATTCTTGGAGACATGCACGGCAAAATCCTATCGTCGCAAGCGTTGCGAACCCCATTCACCGCGCTTCCCGAAGACATTTCCCGTCTGGCGCTTTTCCTCGACATAGACGGGACGCTGATCGATATCGCGCCGACACCGGATGCGGTGGCGGTGCCGCCCGGACTGGCCGAAGCGCTGGCGCGTTTGTCGGCCCGTCTCGACGGTGCGTTGGCGCTGGTCACGGGACGCGCGATCGCCACCGCCGACGAACTTATCGCGGGTGGCACGATTCCCGTCGGCGGCCTGCATGGCGCGGAGCGGCGCGATGCGGCGGGCCATATCGTCTCCGCCGTGGCGACGCCCGCCTTTTCCCGTGCGCGAGCACGGCTCGGCGCCGAGACGGCGTGCTGGCCCGGCGTGATCTGCGAGGACAAGGGCGCGGCTTTCGCCGCCCATTACCGGCTGGCGCCGGAGCGGGAAGGGGACGTGCGCGACCTTATGGCGGAGCTTGCCCGGCAGGTCGGCGACGGCTGGATGTTGCAGGAGGGCAAGCAGGTGATCGAACTGCGTCCGCGCGGGCGCGACAAGGGCAGCGCGCTTCTGGCGTTCATGGCGGAAAGGCCTTTCCATGGCCGCCGGCCGCTGGCTGTGGGGGACGACCTGACCGACGAGGCGATGTTCGCCGCCGCCAACCGGCTCGGCGGCTTGTCGGTGCGCGTGGGCGGAGAGGAAAGGCCAAGCCTTGCCCGCGCCCGTCTGGCCGCGCCGTCGGATGTACGTGCATGGATAGAAAGGATGACCGCATGAACCCCGATGCCCGGACCCCTTCGCTCGATCTCGGCGTGATCGGCAATTCCTCCGCCGCCGCGCTGATCGACCGCGAGGCTTCCATCGTCTGGATGTGCGTGCCGCGCATGGATGGCGATCCGGTTTTTTGCAGCCTGCTCGGCGGCGGGATCGATTATGGAGCGGAAAGCGGGCGCTGGTCCATAAGCCTCCGAAATCAGGTGGCGAGCGAGCAGCAATATCTGCACAACACCGCGATTCTCGAAACGGTGCTGACCGATGGACACGGCAACCGGCTGCGCATTGTCGATTTCGCGCCGCGCTTCAAGATGTCCGGCCGCATGTTCCGTCCGCAGGGCATCGTGCGGCTGATCGAGCCGCTGGAGGGCGCGCCGCGCATGGAAATGCGCCTGCGTCCGCTCTTTGACTACGGCACGCACGAGGCCGCCACCACGCGCGGCTCCAACCATATCCGCTACCTGATCGGCGAGGAGGTGATGCGGCTCACCACAGACGCGCCGGTCGAGTTCATCGAACGCGGCACGCCCTTCCTCATCGACCGGCCCTATGCCTTCGTGCTCGGGCCGGACGAGGGCCTAACCCATGCGCCGCTCAGGATCGCCCGCAACTTCATGGAGAAGACGGCGGAATACTGGCGCGAATGGGTGCGCTATCTGTCGTTGCCGATCGATTTTCAGGACGTGGTGACCCGTGCCGCCATAACGCTGAAGCTGTGCGCGCACGAAGAGACCGGCGGCATCGTCGCGGCGCTGACGACCTCGATCCCCGAATATGGCGAGAGCGGCCGCACATGGGATTATCGTTTCTGCTGGCTGCGCGATTCCTATTTCACGGTCAAGGCGCTCAACCTGCTCGGCGCGACGAAGACGATGGAGGACTATCTCGGCTATGTCTCCAACATCGCCACCGACTCGCCCGATGGCTATCTCCAGCCGCTGTTCGGCCTCGGGCTGGAACGCCATATAGACGAAAGGATCGTCGACGGTCTGGCCGGCTATCGTGGCTATGGCCCGGTGCGAAGCGGCAACGCCGCTTACACGCAGGTGCAGAATGACGGCTACGGCTCGGTGATCCTGTCCGTCATCCAGTGCTTCTTCGACCAGCGCCTGCCCTCCATGGGCGGCGAGGCGCTGTTCCGCCGGCTGGAGCCGCTGGGCGAACAGGCGTTCCAGCGCTGGGACCAGCCGGATGCGGGCCTGTGGGAGTTCCGTACCCGCAACGGCGTCCATACCTATTCGGCGATGATGTGCTGGGCGGCCTGCGACCGGCTGGCGCGGATCGCCGTCAAACTCGATATCGGGGACCGTGCCGACTACTGGCGCGGCCGGGCCGATCTGATCCGCGCCGCCATCATGGAGCGGGGATGGCACGAGAGCCTCCAGAGCTTCACGTCCGCCTTCGGCGGCGACGACGTGGATGCGAGCCTGCTGCTGATGCCGGAAATCGGTTTCCTGCCGGCACGGGATCCGCGTTTCCTTTCGACGCTGGCCCTGTGTGAGCAGCGGCTGCGCTTCGGCAACCACCTCTACCGCTATCGCGCGCCGGACGATTTCGGCGAGCCGGAAACCGCATTCACTGCCTGCACCTTCTGGCTGATCGACGCGCTGGCGCGAGTGGGCCGCAAGGAGGACGCACGCGCCATCTTCTCCGACGTGCTCGACCGCCGCAACCATCTGGGTCTGCTGTCGGAAGGGCTGCATGTCGACAGCGGAGAGCTGTGGGGCAATTTTCCGCAGACCTATTCCATGGTTGGGCTGATCAATGCGGCGATGCACCTGTCGCGGCGGTGGGAGGACGTATTATGAACAGGCTTATCGTCGTTTCCAATCGCGTGCCGGACATTACCAAGGGGCCGCCGGCCGGCGGGCTGGCGGTGGCGCTGAAGGCGGCGCTGGACAAGCATGGCGGCATCTGGATGGGGTGGTCCGGCAAATCGAGCGGAAGCAAGGAGCCGGGCCCGCTGCGCTTTGAGGAGCAGGGACCGATCACCTTTGCGCTCTCCGATCTCTCGCGCCGTGACCTGTCCGAATATTATGAGGGTTTCGCCAACAGCGTGCTGTGGCCGCTGTGCCATTACCGGCTCGATCTCACCGATTTCGCCCGCAAGGACATGGCCGGCTATTTCCGCGTCAACCGCTTCTTCGCCGCAAGGCTGCTGCCCCTGCTGGAGCCGGACGACCTGATCTGGATCCACGACTATCATCTGATTCCCATGGCCGCCGAACTGCGCCAGCTCGGCGTGACCAACCGTATCGGCTTCTTCATGCATATTCCGTGGCCGCCGCCGGACGTGTTCTTCACGCTGCCAGTGCATGAGGCCATCATCGGCGGTCTCACCGCCTATGATGTGGTCGGCTTCCAGACCGATCATGACGTGGAGAATTTCCGCTTGGGGTTGCAGCGCGAAGGCATCGGCGGTGATGCGGGCGGAGGCTGGATGGAGGCTTATGGCCGCCGCTTCCGGGCCGAGGCTTTCCCCATCGGCATCGCCACGCGGGATTTCGCGGATCTCGCGGCGCGTTCGGTTCATACCGCGCCGGTGCGGCGCTTCGCCGGCAGTCTCGAAGGACGCGATCTGATCATCGGCGTCGACCGGCTCGACTATTCCAAGGGGCTGACCCATCGTATCGACGGCTACGAACGGTTCCTGACCGCCAATCCTGCCTGGCGCGGCCGCACGACTCTGTTGCAGGTGACGCCGCGTTCGCGCAGCGAGGTGCCGGGCTATCCCGCCATGCAGCGCGAGGTGGCGGAACGCGCGGGCCGCGTCAACGGCGCGCTTGGCGGACTAGACTGGGTGCCGATCCGCTATATCAACCGCGCCGTCGGGCAGGATGTGCTGGCCGGACTTTACCGTCTGGCGCGCGTCGGCCTCGTCACCCCGCTCCGCGACGGCATGAATCTCGTGGCCAAGGAATTCGTCGCGGCACAGTCGCCCGAGGATCCCGGCGTGTTGGTCCTGTCACGTTTTGCGGGCGCGGCGCGCGAACTCGATGGCGCGATCCTCGTCAATCCCTACGATATAGAGGCGGTCGGCAACGCCATCGCGCAGGCGCTCTCCATGCCGCTCGAAGACCGGCGCAAACGCTACGAACGCATGATGAAGCGGCTGCTGGAAAACGATATTTTCCGCTGGTGTTCGGACTTCATGCGCCTTCTGCGCGGCTGACCGCGCCGCATCCGGCACCACATCATCGGGCCGTCATATCCTGCCGAGCTGGACTTTCAGGGGCATGTCGTCACGGCGCGGTACGGTCTGCCGTTCGATCATGTGGTGGATGCGGGGCGGCCCGTCGCCGCGATTGAGCGCCTCGAGCCGCGCGGTGACCTCGGCGTCGGCCTGCGTCTCGCGCTGGTTGTGGCGCACATATTCCACCCATGTCGGCAGATGATAGCTTTCCGTCCAGATATTGGGCCGCTCCAGATCGCGCAGCATCACCCATTGCCGCGCGCCGTCGCGAATGCGCATCCGCCGCCTCTGGCTCATCAGGGTGAGAAATTCCGGTACGTCCTGCTGGTCGATGCAGTAATCCACCATGATCATGATCGGGCCGCTGCGCGGGCGCAGGTCGAGCAGCAATTGCGGCTCGCTGAACTGGTTGGTCGGATCGAGGTTGAGCGATTCGAAATCCGGCTGGCGCAGCACGATGCCGATGATGCCGCCCACGGCGAGCGCGATGCTGGCGATCACCAGCGCGCCGGAGACGCCGCTGGCGTCGGCGATGGCGCCCCAGAGCCAGCTTCCCGCAGCCATGCCGCCGAAAGTGGCGCTCTGATAGAGCGCGAGCGCGCGGCCCACCACCCAGCGCGGGGTCGAAAGCTGTACGGTGACGTTGAAGAGCGAAAAGGCCTGAACCCACGCCATGCCTGCGGGCATGAGCAGGAGGCAGCTCAGCCATTCCGACCGGCTCAGCGACAGGAGGAAGGCGCTTGCCGCCAGCGCGAAGAACGAGGCACGGATCACCCACTCGTTGTTGAGGATATCGCGTATCCGGCCGATCAGGAGCGCGCCGCATATGGCCCCGAAGCCGAAGAAGCCGAGCATGACGCCATAGGTGATCGCCGTACCCTGAATCTGGTCGCGCGCGATCAGCGGCAGCAGCGCCAGTATGACGATGGCGGTGAGACCGAAGATGAAGCCGCGGAACATGACCTTGAGCAGGTTCGGCGACATCTGCACATAGCGGAAACCGGCGGCCATCGCCGTGCCGAACGGCTCACGCGGCAGCGTGTGGTCGTCGGCGACGCCCTTCCAGCGGAACAGGGTGGTGATGAGGGCGAAATAGCAGAAGACGTTGAAGAGGAAGGCAAAGGGAGCCCCCGCCGTCGCCACGATGATGCCGCCGATCGCAGGCCCGATGCTGCGCATGAGATTGTAGCTCATGCTGTTGAGCGCCACCGCTCCCGGCAGATCCTCGCGCGGCACGACATCGCCCATCGAGGCCTGCCACGAGGGATTGTGCAGCGCGCCGCCGCAGCCGATCAGGAAGGTGAAGCACAGCAGCAGCCAGGGCGTCAGCAGGTGGCCGTAGGAAAGCACGGCCAGCGTCGCGGAGATGCACAGCATGAATATCTGCGCGATCAGCATCACCCGCCGGCGGTTGAAGTTGTCGGCGAGCGCACCGGCGGCCAGCGAGAAGATCATCACCGGCAGCGTCGTGGAAGCCTGCACGAGGGCCACCATGCCGTGTGTGGTGGCGAGGCTGGTCATCAGCCATGCCGCGCCCACGCTCTCGACGAGGCCTCCCAGATTGGAAATCAGCGTGGCCGACCAGAGTGAACGGAATGTTTTCGACTGGAAGGGTTTAAGCGGGGATTCGCGGTTCGGCATCGTTGGGCTTCCGGCTGGTTTCCTCCCTGCCCGACCGGACGAAGCAGGTATCGCCGGACCATAGGGGAATTCGTCGTCACCTCCTATAGGGATTTGTCAAATTTGTGAGCGATATTGGAATAAATTTGCGCTGAACGGCACGGCGGCAGTAACCACTGTATTTCCTGCAGAAACACAACGCTGCGCGAGCCTGTCTGCAAAAAATGCCCTAGAAGCTGTTGCGTTCATGATAGGTGCGCAGGAAAGCCTGAATGCGCGGGTCTTCCGGCTGGTGCAGAAGCTTCGCCGGCGCGTCGGTCGCGATCAGTTCGCCCTTTTCCATGAAGGCCACCTGATCGGCGACATGGGCGGCGAAACCCATTTCATGCGTCACCACCGCCATGGTCATGCCCTCGTTCGCCAGCGCCTTCATCACGTTCAGCACCTCGCCCACCAGTTCGGGGTCGAGCGCCGATGTCGGCTCGTCGAACAGCATCAGGCGCGGCTCCATGGCGATGGCGCGCGCGATGGCGACGCGCTGCTGCTGCCCGCCGGACAGGCGGGAGGGATAGCTCGCCACCTTGTCGCTGAGGCCGACCTTGCGCAGCGCCTCCGCCGCGATCGCGCCGGCTTCGCCCTTGGACAGGCCGCGCACACGGATCAGCCCCTCCGCCACGTTTTGCAGCGCCGTCATGTGCGGCCAGAGATTGAACTGCTGAAACACCATGCCGATCGAGCGGCGCATCTCGCGCAGGCGCTTGCCCGGCAGCCTGCGCCCGCCCGGGCTGACATAGCCCATCAGTTTTCCGTCCACGAGAATCTCGCCGGAATCGTATTCCTCCAGAAAATTGATGCAGCGCAGCAAAGTGGACTTGCCGGAGCCGGAGGGGCCGATCAGGCATGTCACCTTGCCGGGCGGGATGGAGAGGCTGATATCCTTCAATGCCTGAAAGGGACCGTAGAACTTGTTGACCTTGCGGATATCGACAGCGGACGCAGCCTGCATCTCATGCCCTCTCGACCAGATGTTTCGTAACCAGCGTCTCCAGCCCGCGACCGCAGCGCGAGATGAGTTCCACCAGTCCCCAGAAGAACAGCGCCAGCACGAGGTTGGCCTCCAGATAGCGGAAGGTTTCGGCGGACATGGTTTCCACCTTGTACATGAGTTCGGGCACGGTGATGATCGACAGGATGACCGTCTCCTTGGTGAGGATGATCGCGAAGTTGACAAGCGCGGGAAGGGCCGAGATCAGGCCGAGCGGCAGAAGAATGCGCCGCACGATGACCGGCTCCGACATGCCTATGGCACGGGCGGCCTCGATCTGGCCGTGGGGCACGGCGCGGAAGCCGGAGCGGAAGATTTCCGCGAAATAGGGGCTGCCGTAAACGGAGAGGCCGAGCAGCCCGGCCGGCAGCGCGTCGAGCCGCAGGCCGATCAGCGGACCGCCGTAATAGAGCACGAAAAGCTGCACCAGAAAGGGCGTGCCGCGGATGATCTCGATATAGGCCTGAATGAGCCAGCCGACCGGACGCGGCACATAGCGCTGCAACAGCGCGATGACGAGGCCGAGCACCATGGCGCACACCGTACCGATGGCCCAGCACATGATGGTGGTGAGAAAACCGTAGAACAGCGAAGGGCCGTAGTGTTGCAGGATGCTCCAGTCCATCACACCGCCGTCCTGTATTCGATATAGCGGCCGAGTGCTGCGAGGCAGAGATTGATGGCCAGATAGATGCAGGCCGCCGCGACATAGGATTCGAGCGGGCGGAAGGTGGTCGCCGCCTGCGCCTGGCTGGCGCGGGTGACTTCCAGTATGCCTACGACCGAGACAAGCGACGACGCCTTCACCAGCAGGATCAGTTCATTGACCAGCGCCGGCAGCGACTGCACCACCGCCTGCGGCAGCACCACGCGCAGCCATATGTCGGGCGGGGCCATGCCGATCGCCGTCGCGGCCTCGGTCTGGCCCTTCGGCAGCGTCACGATCGCGCCGCGCCAGATTTCCGAAACATAGGCGCTGGAGCATATGCCAACCGTGACCACGGCGGCCACCATGGCCGGCACGTTGATGCCGATCACCGGCAGGAAATAATAGACGAGCAGAAGCTGCACCAGCAGTGGCACGCCGCGCAGAAAACTGACCCAGAGCGCCGCGAAGCCGCGTGCAAAGCGGTTCTTCGACAATCCGCAGGCGCAGACCAGCGCGCCGATCACGAGCCCGACCCCGATGCCGAGAATCGAGACGATCAGCGTGAAACGGGCTGCCCACAGAAGCGGCCCGAAGCTGTTGAGAAAGACAGGGATGGAAAACATCGCCGTTCCAGTCCGCCGGAATTGTAGCGGGCGGCGCGAGCCGCCCGCCGCCACAGATTACTTCGTGGGCACTTCACGCGGCAACTGGGTGTAACGGCCCAGCCACTTCTCCTGGATGGCCTTGACGCGGCCGTCGTCGGTCATCTTCAGCAACGCGTCGTTCACCGCCTTGACGAAGCTCTGGCTGTCGGCGTCCTTGCGCAGCACCCATGCGAAATAGGTCGGCTTGCCGAAGGTCGCCGGCTCGAACATGGCGAAGGTTTCCGGACGGGTCTTGACGAGGTTGGTGAGGTTCGGCAGCGAGCCGGCCACCGCATCGAGACGCCCGGCGGCGAGGTCGGCATAGGCTTCGTCGGTGGTGCCGTATTCCTTGATCGTGATGCCGCCGATCTTTTCGCCGAAGGCCTTCAGCTCGTTGTACTGCGCCGTGCCCTGCTGGACGCCGACCGTCTTGCCCTTGATATCTTCTGGCTTCTTCAGCTTGTCGTTTCCGGCCGCATGGACCAGCGCGACCGTGGCGTCGGCGATCGGCAGGCTGAACGCATAGCGCTTCAGGCGCTCCGGCGTGATGATGACCGGGGCGATGACGATATCGAACTTCTTGACTTCGAGGCCCGGCAGTTCAGCCGTCCAAGGAATATCCTGATAGACGGGCTTCGCGCCGATCTCCTTGCTGACCTGATCGAAGAGATCCTTGGTCATGCCTTCATAATTGCCGTCGACGATCATGTCGAACGGCGCATAATGCATGTCGGTGGCCGTCACGATCTTGCCGGCCGCCTTTATGTCGGCAAGCTGGTCGGCGCGCGCGGCCGTGCCCGCGAGGGCGAGGGCGGCGACGCCGAAAAGGGCGGCTTTCAGGCTGATGGACAGTTTCATTTAGATCCCCTTTGTTGGAATGATTGCCGGTCTTTGACGACAAGGACACACCGTCCGGCGATACTGTGCCGTAAACATGAGTCCCGACTGAGTTCAAGTCATATTCACCCCGTGCTCAATCGCGGGCGCATCTTAAAGCCGGCTGCGGACCTTGGTCTGTGCGCCCGTGCCTTGTCCGACCGGAAGCCAGTCTAATCATGCGCCCGCAGGAATGTCTATATATATAATGTCTATACATATACAGGTTATATACAGCGCAACTTATCCCCGCCGCGCCAGCAGGATACCGGCGATGACGATCGCGCCGCCCAGCGCCTGCATCGCGCCTATGGGTTCGGACAGGATGGCCCAGGCGAGCAGTGCCGCGACGACGGGTTGCAGCAACAGGGTGAGCGAGGAAAAGGAGGCGGGAAGATAGGCGAGCGCGTAGGCGATCATGCTCTGTCCGGCGGTCTGCGACACCCAGGCCAGCCCGGCCAGCACCAGCCAGCCGTTGAGCGTCGAGGGCAGAATGCGGCCTTCCACCGCACAGGCGACGGGCAGGATGAGGAGGGCGGCGACGGTGCTGCTCCATAGCATGATGCGCATGGTGGAATAGCGGTTGCGCAACCGCCCGACCGAGAGGATGTAACCGGCATAGAAGACGGCGGCGAGAAGCGCCAGTGCGTCGCCTGACGACCGGGTATATAACAGTTCGCCCGGCCCGCCTTTCAGGACGATGACGCCCGCGACCGCAACGACCATTCCGGCGATGAAGGCGGCGCCCACCCGCGCGCTGAACAGAAGCCATGCGGCGAGCGTGACAAAGATCGGGGCCAGATTGGCGATCAGCGTCGCATTGGCGACCGATGTGGCGTAGAGCGAGAGATGCCATGCGGAGAGGTCGATGGCGATGAAGATGCCGGGCACGGTGAGGCGCGCGCAGTCCTGCCATGTGAGCGGCGGTGCGGCCTTCGCCGCTCCGCGCTCGCGCCGGGCGAGCAGGATCAGCGGCAGCACAGCCAGCGCCAGCCGCCAGAATCCGGTGGCGAGCGGTCCCAGTTCCGACAGGCGCACGAAAATCGGCGAACTGCCGATGGCGACGCCGCCGGCAAGCAGCATGGTCATGGCCCCGCGGTTGGTCCGGGACGGAGCGGCGGGGCTTGCGGCGGTCTGCGGCATTTTCAAACCCGGTGAGGACGAATAGCCGCTTCCGCAGGCATATCGGTGGAATTTCTGCCCGGATAACAGGCAGGACCTGCTTATTCCGGTTCGGGCAGGCCGTCCAGCGCAAAGATGCCTGTTTCCTAGAGCATCGGACCGAAAAGTGGAAACCGGTTTTCGGAAAATCCGTTGCTCAAACAAATAGATAGATGGTCACAATGCGCCTGATAAGGAGCATGACGATCGAGCCCCCCGGCGAAGTCATCGCCGGGGCGGGGATCCTTGCTCAGTATCTGCCGGTAAGCGCCGCGTTCAGCAGCTTCAGCGCGCCGTCCTTCGTGAGCGGGATCGGGTTGCCGCCGGCGGTCGGATCGACAATGGCCATTTCGGCGATCAGGTCTTTGCGGGCGTCGTCCATCTCCAGCCCCTTGATGAATTCCGGCAGGGTGCGCGGCACGCCGAGGCTGTCGGACAGCTTCGTCACCGCAGCCACGAAACCGTCGAAACCGCCTTCGATGCCGAGATACCCGGCAAGCCGCGCGATACGCTTTTCGATCGCCGCGCGGTTATGTTGCAGCACATAGGGCATGAAAACGGCATTGGTCATGCCGTGATGGGTGTCGTAGAGCGCGCCGATGGGATGCGACAGCGAATGGATCGCGCCGAGGCCCTTCTGGAAGGCGGTCGCGCCCATGCTGGCGGCGGCGAGCATATTGGCGCGCGCCTCGATATTCTTGCCGTCCGCATAGGCCTTGGGCAGATTCTCGAAAACCAGACGGATGCCCTCCAGCGCGATGCCGTCCGCCATCGGGTGATAGCCCGGCGCGCAATAGGCTTCGAGACAGTGCGCCAGCGCGTCCATGCCGGTGCCGGCGGTGATGAAGGGCGGCATTCCGGTAGAAAGCTCGGGATCGGCGATCACCGTGACGGGAAGCATTTTCGGGTGGAAGATGACCTTCTTGGTATGCGTCGCCTCGTTGGTGAGCACGCCCGCGCGACCCACTTCCGAGCCGGTGCCCGCCGTGGTCGGCACGGCGACGATGGGCGCGATGGCCTTGGCGTCGGCGCGCGTCCACCAGTCGCCGATATCCTCGAAATCCCAGACCGGGCGCGTCTGGCCGGCCTGAAAGGCGATCAGCTTGCCGAGGTCGAGTGCAGAGCCGCCGCCGAAGGCGATGACGCCGTCATGCCTGCCGTCCCTGAACACCTTGACGCCGGCGTAGAGATTGCTTTCGACCGGGTTAGGCTTCACATCGGAAAAGACGCCGTATTTCACGCCGGCCTTGTCGAGGATGGCGAGCGTGGAAGCCACGACGGGCAGCTTCGCCAGCCCCGGATCGGTGACGAAAAGCGGATTGGCGATACCCGCCACCTTCAGCACTTCCGGCAGTTCCCCGATGCGGCCGGGGCCGAAAAGCACGGTGGTGGGGAAATTCCATTTCGCGGTCAATGTCGTCATGAGATTGGCTTTCGATAAAGCATTTCCAGCAAAAGTGCGTAGCGGTTTTGCGTAGGATAATGCGTAAAACAAAGAGATAGAGCGGCTCCTTGAACAGGAACCGCTCTAGTGATGCGGGTCAGATTTTTTCGCGCAGATGGAAGGATTTGGGCTGCGTAAGATTGCCGTAGCCGAGCGCCGACAGCGCGGCGCCCCTGCCGGTATCCTTCACGCCGGTCCAGACTAGCGCCGGATCGAGATAGTCGCAGCGGTTCATGAACACTGTGCCGGTTTCGATGCGGTCGCCGAGGGCTGCGGCATGATCCGCGTCGGCGGTCCACAGCGAGGCGGTGAGGCCGTAGATGCTGTCGTTCATCAGCGCCAGCGCCTCTTCGTCGTTGCGCACCTTCATGATGCCGACGATGGGGCCGAAGCTTTCCTCGCGCATGACGCTCATCTGGTGATCGACATGGGTGAGCACTTCCGGCGCGATATAGGGCGAGCCGGGGCGGTCGTTCTCAACCGTCATGTTCACATGCGCCTTCGCGCCCTTGCGCAGGGCTTCCGCCTTCTGCTCGCGGATGAGATCGGCGAAGCGCGCCTGCGCCATGGGTCCCAGCGTGGTGGCCGCATCCAGCGGATTGCCGACCACATATTGCTTCGTGAGATCGATGAAACCGTCGACGAACCGGTCATAGACCGCCTCGTGCACATAGATGCGCTCGATGCCGCAGCAGCACTGGCCGGAATTGAAGAAGGCCCCGTCCACCAGATTGGCGACGGCGTGGTCCAGATTGGCGTCGGGCAGCACATAGGCCGGGTCCTTGCCGCCGAGTTCCAGCCCCAGCGTCATGAAGGTTCTCGCCGCCGCCTTTTCGATGGCGCGGCCGCCGCCGACCGAGCCGGTGAAATTCACATGGTCGATCAGGCCGGAGGCGAGCAGCTTTTCCGTCGCGCGATGATCCAGCACGACATTCTGGAACACGCCCTTGGGCAGGCCCGCTTTCTCGAAGGCCTGCGCGAAGCGTTCGCCCGCCAGAAGCGTCTGCGTGGCGTGCTTGAGGATCACCGTATTGCCGGCCATCAGCGCCGGAACGATGGTGTTGACGGCGGTGAGATAGGGATAGTTCCACGGCGCGATCACCATCACCACGCCGAGCGGCACATGCTTCACATAGCGGCGGAAACCGTCCTTCGCGGCGGGGACGTAGGGTTTCAGCGCCTCCTCGGCGATGTCGATCATGTACTGGCCGCGTTCCTGCACGCCGCCGTTTTCGCCGCCGTAGCGCGTGGGGCGGCCCATCTGCCAGGCGATTTCAGGCACGATTTCGTCCTGCATGGCGGCAAGCGCTTCGAGCGCGGCGCGGCAATAGCGGGCGCGCTCGGCTATCGTGAGCGCCGCCCAGCCGGCCTGCGCCTCGCGCGCCGCCGCGACCGCCGCGCGGATGGCGGCCTCCGGCAGAAAAGGCCGCTCGGCATAGACCGATCCGTCGATCGGGGAGATGATTCTGGCCGTGGAACTCATTGGCCTTTTTCCTTGTATTTCAAATGCGTTATGCGTTGTTTCGTCAATATCGCTCGAAGCCGCGATGCAGTTCCCAGTCGGTGACGCGGCGGTCATATTCGATCTGTTCCCAGTCGGCGGTGTGGACATAGTGTTCGACCACGTCGTCGCCGAAGGTTTCGCGCAGGAATGTGGATTTCCTGAGGGCTTGCGTGGCCTCGCGCAGCGTATAGGGAATTTCCTTCAGTCTGGCCGAATTGTAGGCGTCGCCGACGAAGGGTTCCTCCAGTTCGAGCTTCTCGTCGATCCCCCTCAGCCCGGCGGCGATGAGCGCGGCGAAGGCCAGATAGGGGTTGAGGTCGGCGCCGCCGATACGGCACTCGATGCGGATGCCTTTGGTGCCTTCGCCGCAGAGCCGGAAGCCGGCCGTGCGGTTGTCCTGGCTCCACATGATCTTGGTCGGCGCGAAGGTGCCGGCCTGAAAGCGCTTGTAGGAGTTGATGTAAGGTGCGAGGAAATAGGTGTAATCGGTTGCATATTTAAGCTGCCCCGCCACCCAAGCCCGCATCAGCGGCGTCATGGTGCGCGGCGCTTTCGGGTCGAAGAACAGCGACTCCTTGCCGTCCGCGCTCCACAGCGAATTGTGGATATGGCTGGAGCTGCCGGCCTTGTCATAGGCGTGCTTGGCCATGAAGGTGATGCACTTGCCCTGCGCCTCGGCGATCGCCTTCATGGCGTCCTTCATGATGACGTGGCGGTCGGCCATTTCGAGCGCCTCGGCATAGCGCACGTTCAGTTCTTCCTGACCGGGTCCCCATTCGCCCTTGGAGTTTTCCACCGGAATGCCGGCGGCGGCCAGATGGTTGCGCATGGCGCGCAGCACCGGCTCCTCCTTGCTGGTGAGCTGGATCACGTAATCCTGAATATAGGGCGAGGCCGTTTCCATGTCCTGCCAGCGCTTGGCGCGGGCGCTCTTGTAGGTCTCGTCGAAGAGATAGAATTCCAGTTCCGAGGCGAAATAGGCGCGGTAGCCGCGTTCGTGCAGGCGGCCGAGCTGCTTTTTCAGGATGGCGCGCGGCGAATGCGAGAGATCGTCATGGGTGTGATGGTCCAGCACGTCGCAAAGCACCAGCGCCGTCTTTTCCAGCCATGGCGCGGGGCGCAGGGTGGAAAGATCGGGCTTGATGACGAAATCGCCATAGCCCTTGTCCCAGCCCGCCGCCGCATAACCCGGCACCGGCTCCATGTCGATATCGTCGGCCAGCAGGTAGTTGCAGCCATGGGTTTCCTCATGGCCGGATTCCACGAAGAAGGGCGCATAGAACCGCTTGCCGATCAGCCGGCCCTGCATGTCGGTGAAACAGGCCAGAACCGTGTCGATGGCGCCTTCCGCGACCGCTTTCTTCAAGGCGTCGAATGTAAATGGACCCGTCATTGCCTGTTCCCTGCGCCGTTCCCTCATTGTCCGTTCCGCCTGCCGCCGGCGTTTGCAGAAACGCCGGCGGCAGGCGGTCTGGCGCGCTCCCCGCTATTGTAATTTATGTTACTTTTTTTGAGGTTATGCGCACTTGTGGATTATCTGATACGTCCTATGATGCTTTGTCAAACACAATTTGGGCCTCCATGCAGAGGGACGCAGGGAATGGAAAATGCCGGCGTCAGCGTCGCGGAACGCATCCATGAGCATATCGACGTCATGCCGCCCGGCGAGCGCAGCGCGGCGCGGACCCTGATCGCCCATTATCCGATGCTGGGCCTGAAGACGGTGGCGGAGTTTTCCGCGCAGGCCGGTGTCAGCGCGCCGACGATCCTGCGCTTCGTCAACCGGCTCGGCTTCCACAGCTATCCCGATTTCCAGACCCATTTGCAGGACGAGCTGGCGGCGCAACTGCAATCGCCGCATCACCGCAACGCGCATCGCGAGACGACTACCGGCATCACGCATCCGGGACTGGATCATACGCTGGAGAATATCCGCGAAACCTTCCGCCATCTGGGCGAAAGGCAGTTGGGGCAGGCGGTGGCTGCCCTTTGCCACACCAAGGGCGGCGTTTATCTTGTCGGAGGGCGCTTCACCGATCCGGTGGCGCAATATATGGCGGCGCATATGCGCATCGTGCGTCCGCATGTGTTCCATCTTGGCGGACAGGAAAGCCTGTGGCGCGACCGGCTGCTCGACATGGGCCGGCGCGACGTGCTGGTGGTGTTCGATATCCGCCGCTATCAGGATAGCCTGCTCGATCTCGCGGAAAAGGCGAAAGCGCGCGGTGTGGAGATCGTGCTGGTCACCGACCAGTGGCTGTCGCCAATCGCGCGGGTGGCACGGCATGTGCTCGCCGGGCGCACGGCGGTGCCATCGGCATGGGATTCCTCGGCGGCGCTGTTCGTGCTGGCCGAAACCGTGATCCGCGAAATGACGCGCAGACTGGAAAAGGACAGCACGGCACGCATCGCCGAACTGGAGAAATTGCGCTAATCATGATTCCGTCATGCAACGAACGGGAATCCTGATGGACGAAACCTGCATCATCATCGGCGCGGGCCATGCCGGCTCGCAGGGCGCGGTCAGCCTGCGGCAGGAGGGCTATGCCGGCAGGATCGTTCTAATCAACGACGAGCCGGATATTCCCTATCACAAGCCGCCGCTGTCGAAATCCTGGCTGAAATCGCCGGAGCACGGCGCGCTGGTGCTGCGCCCGGAAAGCACCTATCGCGACAGCAATATCGAGATGCTGTTCGGCCATCGCGTTACGGCGGTCTCGCCCGCCGGCCGGACGGTGACGCTCGATGACGGGCGGGTGCTGCCGTGGACGCATCTGGTCTTCGCCACCGGCGCGCGGGCACGCATTCCCGATGTGCCGGGCGTGGGGCTCGACGGCGTGGTGACGCTGCGCCGCATGGAAGATGCGCGCCGCATCGCCGCCCTGATGCCGGACGTGCGCGATGTCGTCATTATCGGCGGCGGTTTTATCGGGCTTGAAATGGCGCATACCGCGCTGGCGCTCGGCAAGAATACCACGGTGATCGAGGCGGCGCCGCGCGTGCTCGCCCGCTCCGTTTCGGCCGAGGTCTCGGCCCATGTGGAGGCGCGCAGCCGCGCCGCCGGGATCGCGGTGTTCACCGGCACCGGCCTTGCCGCCATCGAAGGCGGGAGCGGCCATGTCACCGGCGTGCGCACGGCGGACGGCAGGGTCCTTCCGGCCGACATGGTGGTGATCGGCACCGGCGCCGTGCCCAATGTGGAACTGGCCGAAGCGGCGGGGCTTGCCGTGGACAACGGCATCGTGGTGGATGAGCACATGCGCACCAGCGCGCCGGAGGTCTACGCCATCGGCGATTGCGTCGCTTACGATCATTTCCACGCCGGACGCCGCGTGCGGCTCGAATCGGTGCAGAACGCCACCGATCAGGCGAAGCACGTCGCGCGCGCCATCGTCGGGCGCGCGGCACCCTATCGCGAAGTGGCGTGGTTCTGGTCCGATCAGGGCGACATGAAGCTCCAGACGGCGGGGCTTTCCTTCGACGCCGACCGGCATGTCCTTGCCGGCAAGCCGGAGGAGAACGCCTTTTCCGTGTTTCATTTCGCGGGCGACCGGCTGGTGGCGGTCGATTCGATCAATCGTCCGGCCGACCACATGATCGCGCGCCGCCTGCTTGCGGCTGGCATCAGCCCGACCGAAGCCGATATCGCCGCCGGTCAGGCGCGGCTCAAGGAACTGCTGGCCGCCGCCCCGAAGTCCTGACGCAGCCCTGACGCGCCGGCCATCCGGGCGGGTTTTTCCATTCGCTTTTGGCCGCCTGCAATGGTAAAAGCCTGAACAGACCTCCCAAGTCTTATTTCAGGTTCATCATGAAAAACACGTCTCCCACCGCCGTGGCGCGGATGGCGGAATTCGCGCTCGCCATTGGCGGCTTCGGAATCGGCACGGGCGAATTCGCCATCATGGCGCTGCTGCCCGACATCGCCCATGACCTGCGCGTCACCATTCCCGAAGCCGGCCACCTGATCAGCTCCTACGCCGTCGGCGTGCTGATCGGCGCACCGGTCTTGGCCGTCATCGGCGCGAAGCTCGACCGCCGCACGCTACTGTTCCTGCTGATGGGCCTGTTCGCCTTCGGCAATCTGGCCAGCGCCTTCATGCGCGACTACACGCCGCTTTATATCATGCGCTTTATCGCCGGCTTCCCGCACGGGGCCTATTTCGGCGTCGCCTCGCTGGTGGTGGCCTCGCTGGCCGAACCCGGCAAGCGGGCGCAGGCCGTGGGCCGCATGATGATGGGCCTCACCATCGCCACGCTGTGCGGCACGCCGCTCGCCACCGCGCTCGGCCAGATCGCCGGCTGGCGCGCCATGTTCGCCTCGGTCGGCCTCATCGCCGTCGCCACCATGGTTCTGGTGGCGCTCTATGTGCCGAAACAGCCGGCGGCCGAAGGCGCCTCGCCGCTGCGGGAGCTCGGCGCGCTGCGCCGACGGCAGGTTCTGCTGACGCTCGCCATCGGCGCCATCGGCACCGGCGGGCTGTTCTCGGTCTTCTCCTATGTCGCCGCCACCATCACGCAGGTCTCGCATGTAGACGTGAAATGGATGCCACTGGTCTTCGCCACGTTCGGCCTCGGCATGGTTCTGGGCAACGTCGTCGGCTCCCGGTTCACCGACCGCTCGGTGATGGGCACGGTGGGCGCGGTGCTGCTCTACGACCTCGCCGTCATGCTGGCCTTCCCGGTGCTGATGCAGCATCCGGCGACGGCCTTCCTCAACGTGCTTCTGGTCGGCGGCGGCTTCGCGCTGGTGCCGGGCCTGCAGACGCGGCTGATGGACGTGGCGGCGGACGCGCAGACGCTGGCCGCGGCACTCAACCATTCCGCGCTCAACCTCGCCAATGCGCTGGGCGCGTGGCTGGGCGGGCTGGCAATCGCATGGGGTTATGGCTGGACCTCGACCGGAACGGTCGGCGCGCTGCTCGCCGTGGCGGGTTTCATCGTCTTCGCCGTCTCGGTGTTTCTCGACCGCAACGGCGCCCGCGCGGCGCAGACGGCGTAAACGAAAACACCCGCCGCTGGAGGGAGCGGCGGGTGTCATCTGGAAAGACCGGCATGGGAGGAGGAGGACCGGTCTTCTGACCGCCGGAGCAATGGGAGGAGGAAACCCCGGCGATATTCCGAATATTCAGCGCTTGTTAGCGAGCGGCGGCCTTGCGGGCGACGTAGGGAATTTCCGACGGCAGGATGCCGAGGTCGTTCAGTTCGCGCGAGGTCAGGCGGCTCAGCTCGTTCACGGTGTTGCGGTAACGGCGCCAGTTGTTGTAGGAGCGGATCAGGTTCATTTCTCTCACCTAAGTAAATCGTGTTTGTTTGTTGACGCTGATATAGTCCTGCCGCCTCACGATGTGGAGAGACAGATTTGCATAGCTGCCCTGCATTAAAATGAGCGGATTGCATGTGTTTTGCGCAAGACGGCCATTTTAAGCGCACAATTCGCCTGCCGCATGGGCAAATCGACCTTGTGCCGCCCCATTGCTGCCCAATCCGTGAACAAGACGTTAATACTCCTGTATGTCTGCCGGAAAGACATGCGCGCGGTCGGTAGTCGCCCTGTCGCAAAAGTCCGGGAATTTGTCGCGTGCAGACGACAATTCCGCATGACTTGGATTGCGGATTGCGATAGAGCAGGGGTGTCGGGCGCGGGAATCGAGATTTTCGCGCTGTCTGCCCGCGGGAGAGCGCCGCAAGGCCGCCGAAGGGGAAATCGCCCGAAATCTCTCAGGTACAAGGAACCGCGGACGGGGAAGACAACTCTGGAAAGTCGGGGCAACCCGCGCCGAAGGTGTAAGTGTGGCCGGTCGACGGCCATGCGAGTCTCTCAGGCTTGAGACAGAGGGGCACGAAGCGACCGCATTTCGCGGAAGGCAAACGTGCGACTCTGGAGTTGATATGGGCGACACCGCACAATTGAAGACCCTGCCCTTGCAGGACCTGCACGAGACGGCCAAGGTGCGCTTCGGCGCTTTCGCGGGCTGGAACATGCCGATCACCTATCCGCTGGGCGTGATGAAGGAGCATCTTCACACGCGCGAGCACGCCGGCCTGTTCGACATCTCGCATATGAAGCTGATCGCGGTTTCGGGCGCGGAGGCGGCCGACATGCTGGCCGAAACCTGCCCGCTTGACCCCTCGGCGCTCAAGGCCGGCCAGTCGAAATATACCTTCTTTCTCAATGAAAGCGGCGGCGTGCTGGACGACCTCATCGTCACCCGGCTCGGCGAAGACCGCTTCATGGTGGTGGCCAACGCCGGCAACGCCGATGAGGATATCGCCATCCTGAACGAGGCAGCGCATGGCCGCGCCGTCACGGTCGAGCCGCTCGACCGCGTTTTCGTCGCGCTTCAAGGCCCGGAAGCGGAAGCCGTCCTGAAAGACGCCGGCCTGCCGGGGGCGGAGCTTTCCTTCATGCACGGCTTCGAGCCCAAGCCGGGCTGGTTCATGACCCGCTCGGGCTATACCGGCGAGGACGGTTTCGAGATCGGCCTGCCCGCCGACGAGGCGCGCGCACTGGCCGAAAAACTTCTGGCCGACGCCCGCGTCGAATGGATCGGCCTCGCCGCGCGCGACAGCCTGCGGCTCGAAGCCGGGCTTTGCCTGCACGGGCAGGACATCACACCGGAAACCGATCCGGTCTCGGCCGGCCTGACCTGGGCCATCTCCAAATCCGTGCGCGAAAAGGCGGCATTCGCCGGCGCGAAAGCCGTGCTCGCGGCCATCGCCCAAGGTGCTGCCGCAAAACGCGTCGGCCTCAAGCCGGAAGGCCGCCAGCCGGTGCGCGCCGGGGCGGAGCTTTTCGATGCCGGGGGCCGGCAGGTGGGTACGGTCACGTCCGGCGGCTTCGGCCCTTCGGCCGGCTTCCCCGTCGCCATGGGCTATGTCGAGGCGAGCCTCGCCGCGCCCGGAACCCGTATTTTCGCCGACGTTCGCGGTAACAAGATCCCCGTCGACGTCCACACGCTTCCCTTCACGCCTCATCGCTACCGCAAAGGATGATTTCCATGGCCAATATCCTGTTCACCGAAGATCATGAGTGGATCGCCGTCGAGGGCGGCGTCGCCACTGTGGGCATCACGATCCACGCACAGGAGCAACTGGGCGACCTCGTCTATGTCGAACTGCCGGAGGTCGGCCGCACCTTCTCCAAGGGGGAGAGCCTTGGGGTGGTGGAATCGGTCAAGGTCGCTTCCGACGTCTATGCGCCGGTCGACGGCGAAGTCGTCGAAATCAACGAGGCGGCTGCGGCCGATCCGGCGCTGATCAATCAGGCCCCGGAAAGCGACGGCTGGCTGTTGAAGGTGAAGCTTTCCGACGAAAGCCAGCTTTCGGCCCTTCTCGACAAGGCCGGCTATGAAAAGCTGATCGGGTGACGGCATGACCGAAAAACTCCTTCCCTTCGTGGCCCGTCACATCGGGCCGAGGCATGACGAGGAGCGCGCCATGCTGGCCGCGCTCGGTGTGCCCTCCATGGAGACGCTGATCACGCAGGCGGTTCCGGCCTCGATCCGGCTCGACCACGCGCTCGACCTGCCGGTGGCGGCGAGCGAGGCGGAAGCCTTGGCCGAACTCGGCGCGATTATGGGCCGCAACACGGTCAAGAAGAGCTTCATCGGCGCGGGCTATCACGGCACGCACACGCCGCCGGTGATCCAGCGCAACCTGTTCGAGAACCCGGCATGGTATACGGCCTATACGCCCTACCAGTCGGAGATCAGCCAGGGCCGGCTGGAACTGCTGTTCCATTTCCAGACGCTGGTGGCGGAACTGACCGGCCTGCCGGTCGCCTGCGCCTCGCTGCTGGACGAAGCGACCGCCGTGGCCGAGGCCATCGGCGTCGCCTGCCGTCATCACCGCGACAAGCGCAGCCGCATCCTGCTGGCGGGTGCGTTGCACCCGCAGACGGTGGATGTGATCCACACCCGCGCCGAGCCGCTGGGCTGGACCATCGAGACCGGCTCCGCGGTCGATGACGGCACGGCGGCCGTGGTCGTTCCGTGGCCGGACACGCGCGGCGTCTATGGCGATTTCGCAGCCCTCATCACGGAGGCCAAGGCAAAAGGCGCGCTGGTCGTCGCCGTCGCCGATCCGCTGGCGCTGACCATCATGGAAGCCCCGGCCAAGTGGGGCGCGGACATGGCGGTCGGCTCCATGCAGCGCTTCGGTGTGCCGATGGGCTTCGGCGGCCCGCACGCCGCCTATCTCGCCGTGTCCGAGCCGCTGACGCGCCTTATTCCGGGCCGCATCGTCGGCCAGTCGGTCGATGCGCATGGCCGCGCCGCCTATCGCCTCGCGCTCCAGACCCGCGAGCAGCATATCCGCCGCGACAAGGCCACGTCGAACATCTGCACCGCGCAGGCGCTTCTGGCCAATATGGCGGCGGCCTACGCCATCTGGCACGGCCCGTCCGGCCTGCAAGCCATCGCCGCGCGCGTGGCGGGCCTCGCGGCGCGCTTCGCCGCCGGCCTCAAGGCGGCGGGCGTGGCGCTCGCCGGCGACAGCCTGTTCGACACGGTGACGGTGAAGCTGCCGGGCAAGGCGGTGGATATCGCCGCCGAGGCCGACAAGGGCGGCCGCCTGATCCGCGTCATCGACGCGGACACGGTCGGCGTCACCTTCGACGAGACCTCGACCGGGGACGATCTGGCGGCGCTGGCCATGCTGTTCGGCGCGAAGCCGGTCGAGGGCGAGACGCCGCTGGTTCCGGGCGAGCGGCGCGGGGAGGGCTTCCTCACGCAGGACGTGTTCCATTCGCACCGCTCGGAAACCGAGATGATGCGTTTCCTGCGGCGTCTGGCCGACAAGGATCTGGCGCTCGACCGCGCCATGATCCCGCTTGGCTCCTGCACCATGAAGCTCAACGCGGCGGCCGAGATGATGCCCGTAAGCTGGAACACGGTCGCCTACCCGCACCCCTTCGCCCCGGCGAGCCAAGTGCAGGGCTACGCCGAAATGACGGCGCAGCTCGAAGCGTGGCTGTGCGAGATCACCGGCTTCGCCGGTGTGTCGCTCCAGCCTAACGCCGGCAGTCAGGGCGAATATGCGGGCCTGCTCGCCATCCGCCATTATCACCAGTCGCGCGGCGAGGGGCATCGCAACATCTGCCTCATCCCGTCCTCGGCGCATGGCACCAATCCGGCCAGCGCCTCCATGGCGGGCATGAGCGTGGTGGTGGTCAATTGCCGCCCGGACGGCGACATCGACATCGACGATCTCAGGGCCAAGGCTGAGAAGCACCGCGACAACCTCGCCGCTTTCATGATCACCTATCCGTCGACCTATGGCGTGTTCGAGGAGGGGATAAAAGCCTTCTGCGAGATCGTGCACGACAATGGCGGACAGGTCTATTTCGACGGCGCGAACCTCAACGCGCTGGTCGGTCTGGCGCGCCCCGCCGATATCGGCGCGGACGTCTGCCACATGAACCTGCACAAGACCTTCTGCATCCCGCATGGCGGCGGTGGGCCGGGCGTCGGCCCGATCGGCGTGGCGAAGCACCTCGTGCCCTACCTGCCGGGCCATGTCGAAATCGGCTCCGAACACGCCGTCTCGGCGGCTCCGTTCGGCAGCGCCTCGATCCTCGTCATCACATGGATGTATATCCGCATGATGGGCGGGGCGGGGCTGAAGAAGGCGACGGAAGCGGCGATCCTCAACGCCAATTACATCGCGCATCGGCTCAAGGACGCCTATCCGATCCTCTATACCGGCGCGCATGGCCGCGTGGCGCATGAGTGCATCGTGGATACGCGCGTGCTGAAGGACAGCGCCGGCGTGACCGTGGAGGACGTGGCCAAGCGCTTGATCGATTACGGCTTCCATGCGCCGACCATGTCGTGGCCGGTGGCGGGGACGCTGATGGTCGAGCCGACCGAGTCCGAGCCGAAATCGGAGATCGACCGCTTCTGCGACGCGATGATCGCCATCGCGGCCGAGACGAAGAAGGTCGCGGACGGCGTCTGGCCGAAGGACGACAACCCGCTCGCCAACGCGCCCCACACCGCCGTCGACACGCTGGCCTCGGAATGGACGCATCCCTACAGCCGCGAAGAGGCGGTGTTCCCGAGCGGCGACGCTGACCCGACGGCCAAATACTGGCCCCCGGTCAGCCGCGTCGACAATGTCGGCGGCGACCGCAACCTGATCTGCTCCTGCCCGCCCGTGGCTGCCTACGGCTGATCGGAGACAAACGAAAGCGCCGCGGAAACGCGGCGCTTTTAGAGCATTTCCAGCGAAAGTGCGAAGCGGTTTCGCGTTGGATAATGCGTAAAAACAAATGGATAGAGCGGTCCCCCGATTCCTTGAAACCAGGGAGCGCTCCACCATGCAAATTCTGGATAAAAAAAAGCCGGACTGGAAAGTCCGGCTAAGTTTGAAGGTGCCAATTGGCAAACCTCCAGAGGGGAACACTTACCGCGCGCAATGGGAGGAGGCACAGCGGTAAGCAAGACTGATATGGATCAGGCGGAAGGATTGCGCAACCCCTCGGAACCGATTTTTTTTGACCATTTCGTAAAAAATCGCATTTTTTGTATTCCGAGGCCATTTTCGACGGGATTCCGTTAAAAATTTTTACGCCGCCGCTGCGTTTCCGTGTCCGGCATGGTTCAAAATGGAACATTTTACGGAGAATGTCCCATGCGCGCGACTCAGCCGATTTGCCTGTCGCGCGTCCCCTGCAGGCGGATGCAAGGCACAAACGCGGCAGGCGCACCGGATAAAGGAGATCGGGATGCCGATCCGATTCAATCGGATCGAAAGCTGCTCTAATATAATGATCTCATTAGAATAATTCTAAAACATTCACGAAATTATCAAGTTCATTTTGCTTGCGGTGCGTCAGCGACGGCGATAAAAGGTGAGCGAATGGCGAAGGCTTCCCGCCGCGAGCAGGGCTGGCGCGAAGGTTTGCATCCTGTGGATGGATTGGAATGCTGGTACCGTTTCTCATCATGTTCCGCGAAGGCGTGGAGGCCGCGCTGATCGTGGGCATCATCGCGAGCTATCTGCACCAGACCGGGCGCAGCGCGTGGATGCCCGTGGTCTGGATCGGTATCCTGCTGGCGCTGGCCCTGTCGCTCGCCGTCGGCGCGGGGCTGCAACTGGTGAGCGCGGAATTTCCGCAAAAGGCACAGGAACTGTTCGAGGCCGTCATCGGGCTGGTCGCGGTCTGCGTGCTCACCTCGATGGTGTTCTGGATGCGCAAGGCGGCGCGATCCATCAAGGCGGAGTTGCACCATTCCATCGATGCCGCTTTCGAGACTCCCACCCATAAGGGCTTCGGCCTTATCCTGATGGTGTTTTTCGCCGTGGCGCGCGAGGGGCTGGAATCGGTGTTCTTCCTGCTCGCCGCCTTCCAGCAAAGCGAGGGGCCGTGGGCGCCGCTCGGTGCGCTTTTCGGCGTCGTGCTCGCGGCCATCGTGGGCTATGCCATCTATCGCGGCGGGCTGAAGCTCAACCTGCGCCGCTTCTTCCGCTGGACGGGCGCATTCATCCTCATCGTGGCGGCAGGCATCCTCGCCAATTCGGTGATGGCGCTGCACGAGGCCGGGCTGTGGAACAGCTTCCAGACGGTCGTGTTCGACGCCAGCGCGATCCTGCCGCTCGACAGCACGCTCGGCTCGATTCTGGCCGGTATCTTCGGCTATATCGCCGCGCCGACGGTGAGCGAGATCACGGCCTATCTCGTCTTTCTTATCCCCGCCCTCATCCTGTTCCTGATGCCCTACGCCGCACCCAAACCGCAGAGCGGTCAGGCGGGACAGGCGGCGCGATAGCGCGTCGGCATTTCCGTCACCCAGACCCTTGATTTTTGAGCAGACACGATATGACGAAGCCCGACGCGCCCGATCCCCGATCCACCGGTTCCAGCCCGGCCGCACCTTTTTCCGCCGGGCTGGTCCGCGCGTGTCTCGTGCTGGCTGCGCTTTTGCTGGCGGCGGCTCTGGCGGCCTTCTATTATGCCTCGCGCGTTTCGGACAAGGCGCGCCATGCCGCCAACGGCGCGGTGCAGGTGACGATCAACGCCAAAAGCTGCGACCCCGACCAACTGACCGTGCCGGCCGGGCGCTCGACCTTCGAGATCGTCAACAAGTCCGACCGCGCCGTGGAATGGGAAATTCTCGACGGCGTCATGGTGCTGGAAGAGCGTGAGAACATCGCGCCCGGCTTCCGGCAGACGCTGTCCGCCAAGCTCGCGCCCGGCACCTACGAGATCACCTGCGGGCTGCTTTCCAACCCGCGCGGCAAGCTCGTCGTGACGCCTTCCGCCGCGCATGACGCGGAGAAGGGCAAGCTGTCGCTGACCGCCTTCATCGGCGCGCTCGCCGAATACCAGATATATCTCGCCGCGCAGGCCGATGCGTTCGAGAAAGCGGCCTCCACCCTTCAGGCGGCGATTGCCGGCGGCGATCTTGCCGCCGCGCAGGCCGCCTACGGTCCGGCGCAGGCGGCCTATGCGCGCATCGCGCCGGTGTCGCAGGCCGCTTTTTCCGATCTCGATACGGCCATCAATGCCGAAGCCGATTATTTCGAGAAGCGCGAGCAGGACCCGGCCTTCGGCGGGCTGCACCGCATCGAATACGGCCTGTTCGCGCAGAAATCCGTGGCCGGTCTTGCGCCAGTGGCGGACAAGCTCGTGCAGGATGCCGGCCAGTTGAAAGAGCGCGCGCGCGGCCTTCGCATCATGCCCGACCAGTTGCTGGCCGCGGCCGGAACCGCGCTCGGCCGTTTTGCCGGCATGACGGATCAGGGCGAGGACCGCTACGCCCATACGGACCTTGAGACGCTTTCCGGGCTGGTGGCCGGGGCGGAGAAATCCGCCGACGTGCTGCGCCCTATCATCGTGAAGGTCAAGCCGGGCGCCTACGACGCGCTCGACAAACAATTCGCCGCCACAAAGGCGCTGATCGACAGTTTCGCCACCGGTGGTTCCTACAAGCCGTTCGACCAGCTTTCCGCCGATGACCGGCAGAAGCTGAAAACGGCGCTGCAAAGCCTGATCGCAGAGATCGCGAAGCTGCGTGATCAGGCGGGAGTAAACACATGACCAGGAAAATGAAAAACGACACGACCGATATCTCCGCTCCGGCCTCTCCCGCCCGCCGCGCCCTGCTGCTGGGTGCCGGCGCGGGCGCGGTGGCGGGCGTTCTGGCGCCGCAGGCCGCCAATGCGCTTGCGCCGCAAAAAACCCTTTCCTCCGAAAGCGTGACCAACGCGCCGGAAAGCGACCACTTGCAGGAAAGCCATGCCTTTTACGGCAAGCATCAGCCGGGCATCGTGACGCCGCGCCCCGCCGCCGGTCTTGTCGCTTCCTTCGATGTGCTGGCGCAGGACCGTGCCGGGCTTGAGCGGCTGTTCAAGACATTGACCGAGCGCGCCGCTTTCCTGATGAAAGGCGGTGAGCCGCCGCAGCTCGATCCGAAGTTCCCGCCGTCCGATTCCGGCATTCTCGGTCCCGTGGTCACGCCCGACAATCTCACCATCACGTTGGCAATCGGGAATTCGCTGTTCGACGACCGTTTCGGTTTGAAGCCGCTGAAGCCGAAGCGCCTGCAACGCATGACCGAATTTCCCAACGATGCGCTGGAGAAGTCGCTCTGCGACGGCGATCTCGCCATCCAGTTCTGCTCAAACACGCCCGATACCAATATCCACGCGCTGCGCGACATCGTGAAGAACCTGCCAGATCTGCTGATGGTGCGCTGGAAGCAGGAGGGCAGCGTGCCGGTGCAGCCGCCGCATTCGCCGAAGGCCAAGGAAAGCGCCCGCAACTTCCTCGGCTTCCGCGACGGCTCGGCCAATCCCGACGCCGCCGATCATGCGCTGATGCGGCGCATCGTCTGGGTGCAGCCGGAAAGCGACGAACCGCGCTGGGCGGCGAACGGCAGCTATATGGCGGTGCGCATCATCCGCAATTTCGTGGAACGCTGGGACCGCACGCCGTTGCAGGAGCAGGAGTCCATCTTCGGCCGCCGCAAGGCTTCCGGCGCACCCTTCGACGGCAAGACCGAGGCCGACGTGCCCAATTATGCCAAGGATCCGAAAGGCAAGATCACGCCGCTCGATTCGCATATCCGCCGCGCCAATCCGCGCGATGCGGAAGCGGAGCAGCACCTGATCCTGCGCCGGCCTTTCAACTATTCCAACGGCGTCGCGAAGTCCGGCCAGCTGGAGATGGGCCTCCTGTTCATCGCCTACCAGGCCGATCTGGAGAAGGGTTTCATCACAGTCCAGAACCGGCTGAACGGCGAGCCGCTGGAGGAATATCTCAAGCCGATCGGCGGCGGCTATTTCTTTGCCCTGCCGGGTGTGCGGGACGAAAAGGACTATTACGCGCGGGCGCTTCTGGAGACGAGTGCGTAACAAATATCGAAACATGCCAACGCACATTGCGTCCGCTATCGGCCGGAATGCGTAACAAGGAGAGGACGATCCATGAAATACCGCCTGCCATTGCTCGCGTCGGCCTGCGCCGTCGCCCTTTCGCTGAGCTTCACCGGGGCGAACGCCTCCGCTGTCTCGCCGCTGGACCTCGTGCAGCCCATCGCCGACTACAAGGTCTATGTGGAAAAGAACATCGACCAGCTTATCAAGCACACCAAGGCCTTCACCGCCGCGGTCAAGGCGGGCGAGCTGAAGAAGGCGAAGGAGCTTTATCCCGGCGCCCGCGTCTATTACGAGCGCATCGAGCCGATCGCCGAACTGTTCTCCGATCTCGATTCGGCCATCGACAGCCGCGCCGACGACCATGAGGGCGGCGAGAAGGCCAAGGATTTCATCGGCTTCCACCGCATCGAATACGGCCTGTTCTCGCAGAACTCCACCGAGGGGCTGGCGCCGATCGCCGACAAGCTCGACGTCGACGTGCTGGAGCTTCAGAAGCGCGTCAAGGACCTGACCGTTCCGCCGGAAAAGGTGGTAGGCGGCGCGGCCGCGCTGATGGAGGAAGTGGCGGCGACCAAGATTTCCGGCGAGGAAGATCGCTACAGCCATACCGACCTCTGGGACTTCAAGGCCAATGTGGACGGCGCGCAGGAAGTGGTCAAGCTGTTCAAGCCGCTGATCGAGAAGCAGAATCCCGATCTTGTCAAGAAGATCGAGGCCAATTTCAAGACCGTGGACGACATTCTGGCCAAGTACAAGAAGGGCGACGGCTACGAGACCTATGACAAGCTCTCCGACGCCGACCGCAAGGCGCTGGTGGGCCCGGTCAACACGCTGGCCGAAGACCTCTCGACGCTGCGCGGCACGCTCGGCCTCAACTGATCTTCCGCCCATGGCGGAAAATGAATGGCGGGCTTCGGCCCGCCATTTTTATAGGTGGGAATCACAGCGCACCCGGATAGACGCGCACCGGGCGATTGTCCTTGACCGATTCCATCACCACGAAGGTCGAGGTGCTGGCCACGTTGGGCAGGCTGGAGATTTTTTCCCCCAGCACCTCGCGATAGCGGCGGATGTCGGGCGTGCGCACCTTCAAAAGATAGTCGAAGGAGCTTGCGATCATGTGGCACTCCTCGACCTCGCGGATTTTGCGCACCGCGACGTTGAAAGCCTGCAGGGCCGCCTCGCGCGTGTCCGACAGTTTCACCGTGGTGAAGGCGATATGGTCGATGCCGAGCTTTTCCGGGTCGATGGCTGCCCGGAATCCCAGAATATAGCCTTCCTCGACCAGCCTTTTCAGCCGCGCCTGACATGGCGTCTTGGAAAGACCGACCTTTTTCGACAATTCGGTCACCGGGATACGGCCGTCCTCGCTCATGATTTCGAGGATACGCCGGTCGAACTGATCCAGATCATCTACGGAATGAATTTTTCGCATCCATATTCCCTTCATTGCAGCGAATAATAAGATCATATTTCCTGTCTTTTATGTAAATAAGGGCGGAACGAATTTCGAGCCGGTGATAATTTGTTCCCAAAGAAACAAGCGGCTCTCCAAACGGTTCGGGAGCCGCTTCCTGCTCTGGATTCAAACCGCCATGTCTCACAAAGCCTCCGCCTCCAAGACCGCTGCCGCCCAGACTGCCGTCTTCGACAATTTCGCTCCGCCGATCCGCGAGCAGACGCCGCTGCGTCAGGCGATCACCGCCGCCTATCGCCGCCCGGAAGCCGAATGTGTTTCCGCCCTGCTCGAACAGGCCACCCTGCCGGAAGCCGACCGCAAGGCGATACGCGCCACCGCGCGCAAGCTGATCGAGGCGCTGCGCGCCAAGCACAAGGGTGCGGGCGTCGAAGGGCTGGTGCATGAATATTCGCTGTCGAGCCAGGAAGGTGTGGCGCTGATGTGCCTCGCCGAGGCGCTGCTGCGCATTCCCGATACCGCCACGCGCGATGCGCTGATCCGCGACAAGATTTCCAACGGCGACTGGAAGTCGCATATCGGCGGCGGCCGCTCGCTGTTCGTCAATGCCGCGACATGGGGCCTCGTCGTCACCGGCAAGCTTACCAACACGGTCAACGACCGCAGCCTTTCCGCCGCGCTCAACCGCCTGATCGCCCGCTGCGGCGAGCCGGTCATCCGGCGCGGTGTCGACATGGCCATGCGCATGATGGGCGAGCAGTTCGTCACCGGCGAGACCATCGAGGAAGCGCTCAAGCGCGCACGTCCGCTGGAAGAGCGCGGCTTCCGCTATTCCTACGACATGCTGGGCGAGGCGGCCACCACCGCCGCCGACGCCGAGCGCTATTACAAGGACTATGAAAACGCCATCCACGCCATCGGCAAGGCGTCAGCCGGGCGCGGCGTCTATGACGGCCCCGGCATTTCGATCAAGCTGTCGGCGCTGCATCCGCGCTATGTCCGCGCGCAGGCCGACCGTGTCATGAGCGAGCTTCTGCCCAGGGTGAAGGCGCTGGCCGCGCTGGCCAAGTCCTACAATATCGGCCTCAACATCGACGCCGAGGAAGCCGACCGTCTCGAACTGTCGCTCGACCTGCTGCAGAGCCTGTGCGAGGACCCGGATCTGGCCGGATGGGACGGCATCGGCTTCGTGGTGCAGGCTTATGGCAAGCGCTGCCCGTTCGTGCTCGATTTCATCATCGATCTCGCGCGCCGCACCGCTCACCGCATCATGGTGCGTCTGGTCAAGGGCGCCTACTGGGATGCGGAGATCAAGCGCGCGCAGGTGGACGGGCTGGAGGATTTCCCGGTTTATACCCGCAAGGTGCACACCGACGTTTCCTACATCGCCTGCGCTCGCAAGCTGCTGGCTGCGACCGACGCCGTGTTCCCGCAATTCGCCACCCACAACGCGCAGACGCTCGCCACCATCTATCACCTCGCCGGACCGGATTTCAAAACCGGCAAGTTCGAGTTCCAGTGCCTGCACGGCATGGGCGAGCCGCTTTACGACGAGGTGGTCGGCCCGAACAAGCTCGGCCGCCCGGCGCGCATCTATGCTCCGGTCGGCACGCATGAGACGCTGCTCGCCTATCTGGTGCGCCGCCTGCTCGAAAACGGCGCCAATTCCTCCTTCGTCAACCGCATCGGCGACAAGAACGTCTCCATCGATGACCTTGTGGCCGATCCGGCGGGAGTGGTGCGCTCCATGGCCGTGGTCGGCGCGCGTCACGACCAGATCGCCCTGCCGGAAGACCTTTACGGCGAGCGGAAGAACTCCGCCGGTTTCGACCTTTCCAACGAAACCACGCTTCATGATCTCGGCGGCGTGCTGAAGGCGACCGCCGCCAACAAATGGACCTCCGAGCCGCAGATCGCCGGCGCGAAGGTGAAGGGCAAGAGCCGCTCGGTGCTGAACCCCGGCGACCACAGCGATGTGGTGGGCACGGTGACCGAGATCGCCGAAAGCGAGGTTGCAAAGGCCATGCAGGCCGCGCAGAAGGGAGCCGCCGGCTGGGCATCGGTCGCTCCCGCCGAGCGCGCCGCCTGCCTTGAGCGCGCGGCCGACATCATGCAGAGCGACATGCCGCAGCTTCTGGGTCTGGTCATGCGCGAGGCCGGCAAATCCATGCCGAACGCCATCGCCGAAGTGCGCGAGGCCATCGACTTCCTGCGCTATTATGCCGAACAGGCACGGCGCACGCTGGGCGTCGGCCACAAGCCGCTCGGCCCCATCGTCTGCATCAGCCCGTGGAATTTCCCGCTCGCCATCTTCACCGGCCAGATCGCGGCAGCACTCGTCGCCGGCAATCCGGTGTTGGCGAAGCCAGCGGAGGAAACCCCGCTCATCGCCGCGCAGGGCGTGCGCATCCTGCACGAAGGCGGCGTGCCGGCCAGCGCGCTCCAGCTTCTGCCGGGCGACGGGCGCGTCGGCGCAGCACTCGTGGCAGCACCCGAGACCTGCGGCGTGATGTTCACCGGCTCGACGGAAGTTGCCCGCCTCATTCAGGCGCAGTTGGCCTCGCGCCTCCTGCCCAACGGCAAGCCGATCCCGCTCATCGCCGAGACCGGCGGCCAGAACGCCATGATCGTCGATTCCTCGGCGCTGGCGGAGCAGGTGGTGTTCGACGTCATCGCCTCGGCCTTCGACAGCGCCGGCCAGCGCTGCTCGGCGCTGCGCGTGCTGTGCCTGCAAGAGGATGTCGCCGACCGTATCCTGACCATGCTCAAGGGCGCGCTGAGGGAGTTGTCCATCGGCCGTACCGACAGGCTCAAGGTCGATATCGGCCCGGTCATCACCGCGGAGGCCAAGGGCATCATCGAGAAGCATATCGAGGGCATGCGCGGCCTTGGCCGCAAGGTCGAGCAGCTTCCGCTCGGCCCGGAGGCTGAAAAGGGCACCTTCGTCGCCCCGACCATCATTGAGATCGATTCGCTCTCCGACCTGAAGCGCGAGGTGTTCGGTCCGGTCCTGCACGTGGTACGCTACAAGCGCGACGACCTGGACCGCGTCATCGACGAGATCAACGGCACCGGCTATGGCCTCACCTTCGGCCTGCATACGCGCCTCGACGAGACCATCGCCCATGTGGCGGACCGCATCCGCGTCGGCAACGTCTATATCAACCGCAACGTCATCGGCGCGGTGGTGGGCGTGCAGCCTTTCGGCGGGCGCGGCCTGTCGGGCACCGGCCCCAAGGCAGGCGGCCCGCTCTATCTCGGCCGTCTGGTGCAGACGGCGCCGATCCCGCCGCGCCATGCCTCGGTGCACACCGATCCGGCGCTGACCGATTTCGCCCGCTGGCTCGGCAATCGCGGCATGAACGATCTGGCCGGCGACGCGCGCGATACGGGCAGCACCTCGGCGCTTGGTCTCGACATCGAACTGCCGGGCCCGGTCGGCGAGCGCAACCTCTACGCGCTGCATCCGCGCGGGAAAATCCTGCTCGTTCCGCAGACCGCGACCGGCCTTTACCGGCAGTTGACGGCGGTGCTCGCCACCGGCAATGCGGCGGCCATCGATGCGGCGAGCGGATTGCAGGACGCGCTGAAGGACCTGCCGGCAAGCGTGGCGGCACGCATCGTCTGGAGCAAGGACTGGGCCAAGGATGCGCCATTCGCCGGCGCGCTGGTGGAAGGCGACGCGGCCCGCATCGTCGAGGTGAACGCGAAGATTGCCGCGCTGCCCGGACCGCTGGTGCTGACGCAGGCCGCATCTTCCGAAGAACTGGCCGCGAAGGACGACGCCTATTGCCTCAACTGGCTGCTGGAGGAGGTATCCACCTCCATCAACACCACGGCGGCGGGCGGCAATGCCAGCCTGATGGCGATCGGCTGACCCCTTCATTGTGCAATCGGTGAAAGGCGGCCTACGGGCCGCCTTTTTGTTTGCCTTTTCCGGTTTTCGTCGGCGATATGCTGGCATGGCTTATGCAATCGACGATTTGCCGCTCGAACGGTTTTTCCTGCCCGTGAGCAGCGCCACCGCCGCGCTGGCGCGGCTGGACGAGCGGCTGGCCCGCTCGCCGGTGCGCGACGGCATGCTGCGGCGCATGGATATGCACGACGCGGCGGCCTGCCTGTGGCTGGAAGGCGAACTGGTGCATATGGAAGACCTGGTGCTGCACGACGCGCTGATGGACAGCCGCATGCCGAGCCATGCGCTCACCGTCGCCCATGCGGTGCTGCGGATGCGCCGGCAGATCGCCGGGCGTGCCGCCAACTGGGCGCTCAGCCCTGTGGGACTGCGGCAATTGCTGGGGTTCGGCCCAGAATTAGGCACAGAAAAAGCCGCCGCTGTGCCGGAAGCGTCCACCTCTGTCGCCGCTGAAGATGGTCCGTCGCCCGATCCGCTGCTTGAAGGCATAGACGCGTTGCTGGCGCGTACCGATGCGCTCCTGAACGGTGGTGTCGCCGGACTACGCGGGCAGGAGGTGCTGCCGCGCGAAACCGTGGCCCGCGATTCGCTCATCTATGACGACGACTGGGACGAGGAGGCGCGGCTCGATGAATGGCGTGCCTGCGTCGCCGCTACGTCCGGCCTGCCGCCGCTCATGCGTGCGGCGATCCTGCACGACGCTTGGTTTTCGCTGGAAGTGGTGCAGCGTTCGTCATGGATCGGGCGGTTGCTGACGGCGGCTTTCCTGCGCCAGTCCGGCATCGCCGCCGGTCATCTGCCGGCGGTCAGCCTCGGGCTGCGGGCGCTGAAGCCTTCCGAGCGGCGTTCCCACGACCGGCTGGCGCGGCTGCATGCTTTTCTGGAGGCAATGGAAGAGGCGGCGGAGGCGGGAATGAAGGAGCATGACCGGCTGATGCTGGCGCGTGAGCAGATGCAGCGCCGGCTCAAGGGACGCCGTTCCAGTTCCCGTCTGCCGCAACTGATGGAGATGGTGCTGCGCAGCCCGCTCGTTTCCAGCCAGATGGTCGAGAAGGAATTGCGGGTCACCCAGCCCGGAGCGCTGAAACTCATCGGCGATCTCAATCTGCGCGAGATTACCGGGCGTGGCCGATTCCGCGCATGGGGCATCATTTGAGACAGGTCTCGCGCAGATGCCGGGCGAAAAGCTGGTATTCGTTGCGCCGCGCCGCATGGGCGCGCCATGCCAGAACCAGCGAGCGGGCATTGTTGCGCCCCTGATAGGGCACGAGGCTGATATCGGTGCCGCGCGTCACGCCCGCCTTGACGGCGAGTTCCGGCAGGAGCGTCACACCCATGCCGAACTGCACGAGCTGCACCAGCGTCGTGATGCTGGTGGCGTGGACGTCGCCGCCGCCCTGCAGCGGCCGGGAGCCGATCGCCGCCATCACATGTTCGCGCAGGCAATGGCCGGTGTCGAGCAGCAGGAACGGCTCGCCCTCCAGATCGTCCGCATCGACGCTGTCGCGATTGGCGAGCGCATGGTCGCGGCGTACGGCGAGCAGGAACGGATCGCGCCCGATCTCCACGCTCTCGAATGCTTCGAGGTCGTAAGGGTGGGCGACCAGCGCCACATCCAGCGTGCCCGAACGCAGGCTTTCCAGCAGCACGCGCGTCAGTCCCTCGCGGAGCGTCAGTTGCAGTTCGGGAAAGGCGCGGCGGGTCTCCGGCAATATCTTGGGCAGCAGGAACGGCGCGATGGAGGGAATGACGCCCATGCGCAGCCGCGTGGTGAGCGGGCGCTCCGCCTGCCGCGCATGTTCCGGCAGTTCTTCGATCAGCGCCACGATGTCGCGTGCGCGGGCGACGAAATCCTCGCCGGCGGGCAGCAGCTGCATGCGCCGTCCGGTGCGGTCGATCAGGGTGACGCCAAGCTCGCTCTCCAGCGCCTGAATGGCGGCGGACAGCGTGGACTGCGTCACCCCGGCGGCGCGGGCGGCGCGCGAGAACGAACCGGCTTTGACCAGAGAGAGAAAATAGTGAAGCTGGCGCACGCTGATATTGAGCACGGCGGCCATATATCCTCTATCGCTAAAATCGATACTATAAATCGCTTTAATCGTTTTGACCGATGGGCGCAAGCGCACTATATAATTGGTGCAGGCGGGAGATTCTGAATACTTTCAGGCTCTTGCAACAATTCACGAACCTACAGGCAGGTATGACATGCTCGGTATTGGCGACAAGCTTCCCTCTTTCAAGATCACCGGCGTGAAGCCCGGTTTCAACCATCACGAAGAAAACGGCGTTTCGGCTTTCGAGGAACTGACCGAACGGAGCTTTCCGGGCAAGTGGAAGATCATCTTCTTCTATCCGAAGGATTTCACCTTCGTCTGCCCGACCGAGATCGCCGAATTCGCGCGTCTGGCCCCGGAATTCGCCGACCGTGACGCGGTCGTGCTCGGCGGCTCGACCGACAATGAATTCGTGAAGCTCGCCTGGCGCCGCGACCACAAGGATCTGAACAAGCTGCCGATCTGGTCCTTCGCCGACACCAACGGTTCGCTGGTCGACGGCCTCGGCGTGCGTTCGCCGGATGGCGTCGCCTATCGCTACACCTTCGTCGTGGACCCGGACAATGTCATCCAGCACGTCTACGCGACCAACCTCAACGTCGGCCGCGCGCCCAAGGACACGCTGCGCGTTCTCGACGCGCTCCAGACCGACGAGCTTTGCCCGTGCAACCGCGAAGTCGGTGGCGAGACGCTGAAGGCCGCCTGACCGGACGGAAAATTCATACGGGAAGGCGGGTTTCGGCCCGCCTTTCTTTTATCCAGCATTGAAAGAGGGTGCCATGTCGATCGAAGACCTGAAATCGAGGATTCCGGATTTCGCCAAGGACGTCCGGCTCAACCTGTCGTCCATGGCGGGCGACGAAACGCTGACGCCGCAGCAGAAATACGGCCTGTTCGTCGCCTGCGGCATCGCCTCGCGCAATGCCGATGTGCGCAAGGCGCTGGTTGCGGAAGCCTCGGCTCATGTCGATGCCACGGTGGTGGAGGCGGCCAAGGCGGCGGCCGCCATCATGGGCATGAACAATATCTATTACCGCTTCGTGCATCTGGCGGGCAACAAGGAATACCGCACCATGCCGGCCCGCCTGCGCATGAACGTGATCGGCAATCCGGGCGTGGACAAGGTGGATTTCGAACTGTGGTCGCTCGCCGTGTCGGCCATCAATGGCTGCGGCATGTGCATCGACGCGCATGAGGACGTGCTGCGCAAGGCCGAGGTGAGCAGCCAGACGATCCAGACGGCGGTGCGCTTCGCCTCGATAATCCAGTCCGCGGCCATCGCGCTCGAAGCCGCCGATACGGAGTAAGTTATAGGGTGCGTGTCGCAAAAAGCCCGCGCGGATCGCTCCGCGCGGGCTTTTTCATGTCGGTTGCGCCTTCACTGCCTGTCGCGCAGCGTGATGAAGGCAAGGCCGATCAGCGAGACCAGCGCCGCCACCGACATGTAATAGCCGACGGCATGGAAGCCGTAGCCGGTGGCGAGCCGCGTGGCGATGGTCGGAGCGAGCGATGCGCCGAGGATACCGCCCAGATTGAAGGTAAGGGAAGCCCCGGTATAGCGCACGGCGGTGGGGAAGGGATCGGCCAGCACCGCGCCGATGGGACCGTAGGTCATGCCCATCAGGCCGAAGCCGAGGACGAAATAGGCGAGGATACCGGCCGGTCCGGCATAGAAAAGCGGCTCCATGAGGAAGCCATAGGCCGCGATCGCCAGCGTGACGGCCACCATGACGTTGCGTTTGCCGTACCTGTCGGAGAGCAGCGCCGAAACCGGGATCGTGAGGCCGAAGAAGACGACGCCGATCATTTGCAGCAGCAGGAATTCCTCGCGGCCGTAATGCAGCGCGGTCGTGCCCCAGCCGAGCGAGAACACGCTCATGAGGTAGAAGATCACGAAGGTGGAAATGGCTCCGATGGTGCCGAGAAACAGGTTCATCTTGTGGTCGGCCACCAGCGTCGCCACCGGCACAGACACGCGCTCGGCCTTTTCGATGGCCTTGCGGAATTCGGGCGTCTCCGCAATGCGCAGGCGGATGAACAGGCCGAGGAGGACGAGAATGGCGCTCGCGATGAAGGGGATGCGCCAGCCGAAGGCGAAGAACTGCTGTTCGCTCATGACCTCGCCGAGCACGAAGAATGTGCCGGTGGCGAGCAGGAAGCCGACCGGCGCGCCGAGCTGCGGGAACATGCCGTACCATGTGACCTTGCCTTTCGGCGCGTTCTCGGTGGCGAGCAGCACCGCGCCGCCCCATTCCCCGCCGAGGCCGAGGCCCTGTCCGACGCGGCAGAGTGCGAGCAGCAGCGGCGCGGCGACGCCGATGGAGGCATAGGTGGGCAGGAGCCCGATGATGACGGTGGAGAGCCCCATGGTCATGAGCGCAGCCACCAGCGTGGCCTTGCGCCCGATCCTGTCGCCGAAATGGCCGAAGATCGCCGCGCCGATGGGACGCGCGAAGAAGGCGACGGCGAAGGTGGCGAGGCTTTGCAGCAGCGCGGAATTGCCGTCGCTCGCCGGGAAGAAGAGCTTCGGGAATACGAGCACCGATGCGGTCGCGAAAATATAGAAATCGAAGAATTCGATCGTGGTGCCGATCATGCTTGCGGTGAGCACCCGGCCGACGGGATTAGCCGGGGGCGCAATCGTTTCAGCGACTGTCATTTCTCATATCCGATCAAATATGGGGCCATGAAATCAGGGGAGGAGAGACCTTTAAAGCCAATATGCACGGAATCGCAAGCCGAAAAGGATTTTGGGCAATTTTATGTTGTTCAAGTCGCTTTATCAGCAAGAAAGTGAAAATGGCGCGAGCCTTTCAATTGCCGCAGGGCAGGGCTAAACTCAGGCCGGTGATCGGTCGGAACGAGACAATGCGGTTATGGAAGCCATATGGGACGGGCACGAGGGCCGCCGCACGGGCGAATTCGGCCCCGCGCGGCCTGTCGCGTCTGCCGGTCATGCTGCTTTCGCTTTTGCTTCTCGTCTCGGCGCAGTTCTGCCATGCCATGCCGTCCGATATGATGGCCCGGCCGGCTGTTGCCGACACCGTGCCGGTCCATACGATGAACATGCGCGCCACGCGCAAATCTTCTCCGGTCGATCACGGCATGAAGGCTGCGCAGGACTGCATGATGATGGTCTGCTCCTGCCTTGTTTTTTCCGGCATGGTTTTCGCCCTTTTCACGCCGCTGTCCTTTGGCCGTCCGCCGCTGGAAAGCGCGATCCGCGGCGGCGGGCCACATGGTGTGCTGCGCCCGCCGATCCCGCTCCGGTCCTAATTGCGATCGCGCCGCTTCATCGCGGCGATAAAATCATCGACTGGAGTTGAACGTGATGACTGGAATAACCCGTCGCCGCCTGCTTGCGCTCGGCGCAGGCGCGGCCTTTATCGCCATTGCACGGCCGCGTGCCGTCATGGCGGAAGAAATGTCCATGCCCATGGATAGTGATATGCCCATGGGTCCCGCGCTGCCCCTGCCGCCGCTGGTCGAACCCGACGCATCGGGTCTGGTGAAGCTGAAGATCGAAAAGGGCCGCCATTCCTTCGTGAAAGGGAGCGAGGCGGAGTCCGCCGGCGTCAACGGGGCCTATCTCGGCCCGCTCGTCCGGCTGAAGAACGGCGACAAGATCACGCTTTGCGTCGAGAACGGCATGGACGAGGATACGACCCTGCACTGGCACGGGCTGTTCGTGCCCGCCGCGCTCGACGGCGGGCCGCACAATATCATCGCGGCGGGCGGACGCTGGCAGCCGCAGGTGACCGTCGGTCAGCCCGCTTCCTTCAACTGGTTTCATCCGCATCTGGATGGCGGCACGGCGCGGCAGGCCCATATGGGCATCGCCGGTCTGATGGTCGTCGGCGACGGCAGGGACGGCGAACGCGGCCTGCCGGAGAATTACGGCGTGGACGACATTCCGCTGGTCCTGCAGGACCGGCGGGTGATCGCGGGCGGCCATGTCTATGCCCCGGACATGATGGACCTGATGCATGGTTTTCGCGGCGATACGCTGATCGTCAACGGCGTGGCCGGACCGCAGGCGCGGGTACCGGCGGCGGTCGTGCGCCTGCGTATCCTCAATGGGGCGAATGCCCGCAACTTCCATATCCGCCTTTCCGACGACCGTCCGCTGCATGTCGTCGCCTCCGATGGCGGCTATATCGACAGGCCGGAGCCGGTCGGACGCCTTACCGTCAGTCCGGGCGAGCGCTATGAGGTGCTGGTGGATTTCGGCAGGGGCGGATCGCATGTCGACCTGCTGACCGCCGGCGACGACGATGGCGGCGATGATCTGCCGCTCATGCGCTTCGTCACCGATGGCGTGCTCAAAGGCGGCGTCACCACGCTGCCTGCCCGTCTGGACGGGCCGGGTGCGCCGGATGCGCAGCTTGCCGTGCGCAGGCGCTCCCTCACCTTCGACGAGCGCATGGCCGCCAACATGAAGCTGATGATGGGCGGAAACGGCCACGGTGTGAGCCATATGAACATGGACCACATGAACATGGGAGATATGGGCATGGGAGGCATGGATATGGCGAATATGGACCATGACATGCACCGGGGGCGCTCGACGGCGGAGGCAGGACCGGCGGTCGATGCGGCCACATCCGGCATACGCATGGCCATTGCCGGAAAGCCCTTCGACATGAAGCGCATCGATGTCGAGGCCGGGCGCGATTCGTGGGAAATATGGGAACTGACCACGCAGGAAATGGCGCATCCCTTCCATATTCACGGGGCCTCGTTCCGCATCCTGACGCTCAACGGCAAGGCGCCGCCGGCGCATCGGGGCGGCTGGAAGGACACCGCGCTCATCGATGGAAAGGCGGAGCTTCTCATCCATTTCAACCGGGAGGCGACACGCAGCCATCCCTTCATGTTCCACTGTCATGTGCTGGAACATGAGGATGTCGGCATGATGGGACAGTTCGTCACCGTTTGACGGATGCCCTTTCGCGGCGGGCTATCTTTTTGTTTTTACGCATTTCCGGACGCATCGAAGCAGGATCAGAAATCAGTCCAGTGGACTGATTTCCCTGCGGAGGCGCTTCGCACTTTCGCTGGAAATGCTCCAGGTCCGCGCGAAGAGGCGCGGATATCAGCCCCAGTTCTCGACGCGCAGCTTCGACCCGTCCGAGAAGCGCCTGATATCGAACGGCGCCGGATCGACCAGCGGTTTCTCGCCGATCGCCATGTCGGCAACGAGGCGGCCCGCGCCGGGACCGATGCCGAAACCGTGGCCGGAAAAGCCGGTGGCCACGATCAGCCCCTCCACGCCGGGCACCGGCGAGATCACCGGGATGACATCGGGCATGGTGTCGATGAAGCCGGCCCATTCCTGCGCGATTTTTGCCGGTGCGAAGGCGGGAATTGCCTGTTTCAGTTGCGCCAGCACCGCCGCATTGGCGGCGTGATGCGGTTCGGGGTCGAGAATGCGGATCTTCTCGAAAATGGAAGGCTGGTCGGCGGGGCGCAGCTTCCACTCCAGCGCTTCCTCGAAGAAGCGCCTGCCGAAGCGGAAGCGCAGCGAGCGCCATTCCGTTGCAAGCGAGGGAAGAAAATCGCGGAAGAAACGGAAACTGTCCGGCACGATGTCGGCGATGGAGCCGCCGAGGCTCGCCACCGTATAGCCGCCGTCGAGCCGCTTGCGCAGCGCGAAATCGGAAAAGGCGATTGCCGGTTCGACGCCCGTTTCTATCGGGGCCGTGCGAAACACGGAGGAACGCACCTTCAGTTGCGGCAGGCGAATATCGAAGGCCGATATGATGAGCCGCGACCATGCCCCGCCCGCCACCACCACGCCCTCGCAGCGCATGCGCCCTTTCTCGGTCAGCACCGCCGAGACCCGGCCATTGGTCGTCTCGATGCCGCGCACGGCGCAGTTCTGCAAGATGACCGCGCCGTCCTCCTGCGCCTTGGCGGCAAAAGCGGGCACGGCCTTTTGCGGCTCGGCGCGGCCGTCGAGCGGCGTCAGCATCCCGCCCGCGAGGCGGCGGGTGAGGCCGGGCGCGAGTGCCCCGGCCTGCGCCCCGGTCAGCGGTTGCGTTTCGATGCCATGCTTGCGCGCAACGGCGATCCATTGCTCGTAACGCGCCATCTGTTCCGCCGTATCGGCTGCATAGGCGATGCCGGTGATTCGGAAGCCCGTTTCGCGTCCCGTATGGGCATTCATGCCTTCCCAGAGACGCAGGCTTTCGACGATCAGCGGCATTTCGCGGCTGTCGCGGCCGGTGCGGCGGCACCAGCCCCAGTTGCGGCTCGACTGCTCGCCGGCGATCTCGCCTTTCTCGAAAAGCGCCACCGGAATGCCGCGCCCGGCAAGGTACAGCGCGGTGGAAACGCCGATGACGCCGCCGCCGATCACGGCGATCTTCGTTTCCTGCGGCAGGCGTTCGGCGGTCGCGATCTTGTCCGTGACTGGACCCATGTGTCGTTCTCCTGAAAGGCGGTCTTGCGGGCGGGAAGCCGAAGATGCGCCGGTCTCGTCGTCCATTGCCGTGCCAAATTGTTACATCGCCGTTACGCGGCGCGATTCCGGCGCCTGCGCAAGAAGCTTCATGAAAGGGTAGAAAGAGCCGGATTCCTCAAGACTTTCAAGGGGTCGCACCCACTATGGCTGCAAAGATAAGATAATGATTTCAACACGATATTTCGCGTGAGCGCAATAATAAGTGTATTTATCCGGCGGGGTCCGGTGTGGTTTTAACATCTCGACGCGCCTATCTGATCAGGCGAACGAACCTATTGTCCGCGCAAGCGCGGTCCAAACTGGATGATGGATATCATGATGACTTCGCAACAATGGCTTCCGGTCGAGTTGCTCAATATCGGGCTGGCCGCCGCAATTTTCTTCGCCTGCCTTGTCCATTCGCTCTGGAAGGCGGTTTTCGACGAGATCAACCCGGTCTACTGGCGCCGCACGGCGGCGGCACTTTGGGCCGGCACGGCCATCGTGGCGCTTGGCGGCGGCGTCGACAGCTTCGGCTGGTCGCAGGCGATCGGCTGGCTGCTGGTGGCCGGCGGTGTGGCGGCGACCGTCGTCCGCGCGGGCTTTTCCTATTACCGCCAGTATTGCGCATTGAACGCGCACGACCTCAATGGCCGCCGCGCCCGGCTTTCGGGACGCTGACCGATGCTTGCCAGAAACGCTGCGGCGGCATTGCCGCCGCGCCCTCAATTCCGGCGTCGGCGCAGCCTGCGCGCCTTCTTCATCCGCGCCTTTGCTGCCTTGCGAGGCCGTAAATATTCGTAGAGCGCGCGCCGGAGCGGCAATAGGCGAGGATAGGGCCTTCGGCCTTTTCGAGCACATCCGCCATGGCGCTTACGTCCTCCTGCGTAAGCTGGCCGCCGACCACCGGAATATGATAGGCGGCGAGACCGGCCTTTTCCGCCACACGAGCCACTTCCGCGAAATCGGGCTGGTCCGGCCCGCCTTCGCCGTCCGGGCGATTGCAGACGATGGTACGGAACCCTTCGGCTGCGATATCGCGCACATCGTCCGGCGCGATCTGGCCGGATACGGAAAAATTCTCGTCTATCTGGCGAATGTCCATGGTTTCCTCTTGAGATCCTGTGGGGCCTGCCCTGTAATTCCTGCTGGCCGGCACCTTACATAAAACCCGTTTGCATGCCAGATCAAATTGGGCCACATCAAATCAGGCCACACCGGACAGGCACAGGGAATGAACGGACAGGACACCATTCGGGAAGCGGCGCATCTGGCGCATCGCGGGACGGAATTGCGGCCGGGCAGCCGCGTGGTCCCGGAAGAGACGCCGGTCGCCATGAGCTATAACGGCTCGACGCAGGCCGTGATGATGGCGACACCCGCAGACATAGAGGATTTCGCCGTCGGTTTCAGCCTGACCGAAGGCATTGTGCGGGACTTAGCCGAGATCGAAAAGATCGATATCGTCGTTCTGGAACAGGGCATCGACGCGCAGATGCGGCTTTCCGAGCTGCCGGAGCGGCAACTGGCCGCCCGCCGCCGCTTCATGGCCGGTCCGGTCGGCTGCGGCCTGTGCGGCATCGATTCGATCGAGCAGGCGCTGCGCCCGTTGCCGCCGCTCGGCGCTAGCGGGGCCGTTTTCAGCGCGGGCATGATGATCGACGCCATGTCCGCGCTTTCTTCGCGGCAGGAACTGAATGCCGTGACGCGGGCCGTGCATGGCGCAGGTTTCTATAGTCCGGCGGAAGGCCTGCTCGCCGTGCGCGAGGATGTGGGGCGGCACAATGCGCTCGACAAGCTCGTAGGGGCCGTGGCGCGGGGCGGCATGGCGGCCGGGTCCGGCATCGTGGCCGTCACCAGCCGCGTTTCGGTCGAGATGGTGCAGAAGACCGTGATGATGGGCGCGCCGGTTCTGGCGGCGATCTCCGCTCCCACCGCTCTGGCGATCCGCTCGGCGGAGGCGGCCGGTCTAACGCTGGTCGCGCTGGTGCGCGGCGGGGATTTCGATATCTATACCCACGGCGATCGTATCGCGGCGGATTAAAGCATGTCGCGCAAAAGTGGGAACCGCCTCCGCGGGGAAATCAGTCCACTGGACCGATTTCTGATCCCGCTGCGATGCGATGACGACATACGTAAAAACAAAAGGCCAAAGCGCGGAAGGCGAATCTGAAAGATCGCGCCGCGCTTTACGTCGTTGCTGCAATCCCTCCGCCGGGAGTTCTAATCCGTTAAAATTTTTCGTCTTTGGCGCCGGCGCATATTGCGCCCAGCCGTGGGTGTGACCTATCCTCAAATCATATCTTGTCTGCCGGATGGTTTTCATCCATAAAAGACAACGTTGTCAATTTTGGTTGCACGGCATGAAGGTGGTTGGAGGGCACCGTTGAATTGCCGATATGGCCGGGGCCGGATGGCCCGGAGGAAAATCAGGGATCGCGGTCTTACGGCGGGGTGCCGGGAAGCGGTCTTGTTGCAGTTCATTTGTTTCTACTGGGAGGTAGATATGAAAAAGTTCGTGAAATTCGCTGCCATGGGCACCGCCGCCTGCGCGCTTCTCGCCACGCAGGCTCCGGCTGCTTTCGCGGCGGGCAAGGAGAATGTCGAGGTTCTGCACTGGTGGACCTCCGGCGGCGAGGCTGCGGCGCTCAATGTCCTGAAGAAGGATCTCGAGAAGAAAGGCATTTCGTGGACGGACATGCCGGTCGCCGGCGGCGGCGGTTCGGAAGCCATGACGGTGCTGCGCGCACGCGTCACCGCCGGCAATCCGCCTACCGCCGTGCAGATGCTCGGTTTCGACATCAAGGACTGGGCGGACCAGGGCGTGCTGAGCAATCTCGACCCGGTCGCCGACAAGGAGAACTGGGACAAGGTGATCCCGACGGCCTTGCAGGACTTCGCCAAGCATGACGGCCACTGGATCGCCGCGCCCGTCGATATCCACTCGACCAACTGGGTGTGGATCAACAAGGCCGCGCTCGACAAGGCTGGCGGCAAGGCGCCGACCAACTGGAACGAGTTTCTCGCGATGCTCGACAATTTCAAGAAGCAGGGCATCGTTCCGCTGGCCGGCGGCGGCAATGCGTGGAATGTCGCGACCATGTTCGATTCGGTGGTGCTGTCGCTCGGCACCGATTTCTACAAGAAGTCGCTCATCGACCTCGATCCCGATGCGCTCGGCGGCGACAAGATGAAGGAGGCCTTCCAGCGCCTCGCTACGCTTCGCACCTATGTGGACAACAACTTCTCGGGCCGCGAATGGAACCTCGATTCGGCCATGGTCATCGACGGCAAGGCCGGCGCGCAGATGATGGGCGACTGGGCCAAGGGCGAGTTCATCAAGGCGGGCAAGAAGCCGGGCACCGACTTCGTCTGCATCCGCTTCCCCGGCACGCAGGGCGCCGTCACCTTCAACTCCGATATGTTCGCCATGTTCAAGGTGTCGAAGGACAAGCAGGCGGCGCAGTTCGAAATGGCCAAGGCCATCGAAAGCCCGAGCTTCCAGTCGGCCTTCAACGTGGTCAAGGGCGCGGCCCCGGCCCGTACGGACGTGTCGGACGCGGCCTTCGATTCCTGCGGCAAGAAGGCGATCGCCGACGTGAAGGAAGCCAACGAGAAGGGCACGCTGCTCGGCTCCATGTCCAACGGCTATGGCGAACCGGCTTCGATAAAGAACGCGATCTACGACGTCGTCAACCGCGTCTTCAACAAGCAGCTTGCGCCGGCAGACGCCCCGAAGGAACTCGCTTCCGCCGTGGCTGCCGCCAAGTAATCCGCCACGCATGAAAAATACGGAGGGCGGCGCGACGCGCCGCCCGTTCCGTCAGGCGTGAACAGGGGAGCGCACCATGCCACGCAACAGCCGATTGCAGGACTTCATCCCGAAGATCGTCCTCGCGCCGAGCTTCTTGATCATCCTCGTCTTTGTCTACGGCTTCATCGTCTATACGGGCGTGCTCTCGCTGACCAACAGCCGCATGCTGCCGTCCTACGGCTTCGTGGGGCTTTCCAACTATACGAAACTCTGGGCCTTGCCCTATTGGTGGCTGACGCTCATCAACCTGGCGATCTTCGCTTCGCTTTATATCATCTTCTGCTCGGCCATCGGCCTGTTCCTGGCGATCCTGCTGGACCAGAAGATACGCGGGGAGGGCGTGCTGCGCCCGATCTATCTCTACCCGATGGCGCTGTCCTTCATCGTGACGGGAACGGCGTGGAAGTGGTTTCTCGATCCGGGCATCGGGCTTGAGAACACGATGCACCTGTGGGGCTGGACGAGCTTTTCCTTCGACTGGATCAAGAGCAACGACATGGCGATCTACTGTCTGGTGATCGCCGCCGTCTGGCAGTCGTCGGGCTTCGTGATGGCCATGTTCCTCGCGGGCCTGCGCGGCGTGGACAACGAGATCATCCGCGCGGCGCAGATCGACGGCGCATCGCTCGTCACCATCTATCGCCGCATCATCATCCCGCTGATGCGCCCGGTCTTCCTGTCGGCCTTCGTGGTGCTGGCGCATCTGGCGATCAAGGCCTACGACCTGGTCATCGCGCTCACCGGCGGCGGGCCGGGGCAGGCGACGGAACTGCCCGCGACCTTCATGTATTCCTACACCTTCACCCGCAACCAGATGGGCATCGGCGCATCGTCGGCCATCGTCATGCTGGCCATGATCTTCTCGATCATCATCCCCTATCTTTATTCCGAACTGCGCGGAGGAGCACGGTGATGAGCGGACACACGCCGCAACACGACCTCGTCCATGGCGGAAAGCTGACGCGCGCGCTGATCTATGCGGTGCTGCTCCTCTTCGTCTTCTATTACCTGCTGCCGCTCTATGTGATGCTCGTCAACTCCTTCAAGCCGCTCGACGAGATCAGGAAGGGCGGCATGCTGAACCTGCCGCAGCAATGGACCATCCAGCCCTGGCTGTCGGCATGGTCCACGGCGCAGATCGGCGTGCAGCCGACCGGGCTGAAGCCGTTCTTCATCAATTCGGTTCTGATGGTGGTGCCGGCCGTCGCCATTTCCACCATTGCCGGCGCGCTCAACGGCTATGTGCTGACCAAGTGGCGCTTCCGGGGAGCGAACATCGTTTTCGGAATGCTGCTGCTTTCCTGCTTCATCCCGTTCCAGATCGTGCTGATCCCGATGGCGCGCATGCTCGGCATCCTTGGCATCGCCGGCACCATATGGGGGCTGATCCTCGTGCATGTGGTCTATGGCATCGGCTTCACGACGCTTTATTTCCGCAATTATTACGAGGCCTTCCCGACCGAGCTGGTGCGCGCGGCGCAGATCGACGGCGCAAACTTCTTCCAGATATTCTGGCGCATCCTGCTGCCGTCCTCCACGCCCATCATCGTGGTCTCGGTCATCTGGCAGTTCACCAATATATGGAACGACTTCCTGTTCGGCGTGTCCTTCTCCGGCGCGCATTCCATGCCGGTCACGGTGGCGCTCAACAACCTCGTCTCCTCCTCCACCGGCGTGAAGGAGTACAACGTCCATTTCGCAGGCGCCATTCTGGCGGCCCTGCCGACGCTGATCGTCTATATCGTTTCCGGCCGCTACTTCGTGCGCGGCCTGATGTCGGGCGCCGTCAAGGGATAAATTCGGGAACAACTGGCAATGTCATTTCTGAAAATCACCAATCTGTACAAGTCCTACGGCAATGTCTCGATCCTGAAGGACATCAATCTCGAGATCGACGAGGGCGGCTTTCTGGTTCTCGTCGGCCCGTCGGGCTGCGGCAAGTCCACGCTTCTCAACACCATCGCCGGGCTCGAACCGATCACTTCCGGGGATATCTCGATCAACGGCAAGTCGATCGTCGAGAGGCATCCGTCCGAGCGCGACATCGCCATGGTGTTCCAGTCCTATGCGCTCTATCCGAACATGACGGTGGCGGGCAATATCGCCTTCGGCATGGAAATCCGCAAGGTTCCGAAGGCCGAACGCGACAAGGCTATTCAGGAAGTGGCCGAGATGCTCCAGATCGGCCATCTGCTCGACCGCAAGCCGAGCCAGCTCTCCGGCGGCCAGCGCCAGCGCGTCGCCATGGGCCGGGCGCTGGTGCGCAATCCGCAGGTATTCCTGTTCGACGAGCCGCTGTCGAACCTCGACGCCAAGCTGCGCGTCGACATGCGCACGGAGATCAAGCGGCTGCACAGCCGCATGAAGACGACCATCGTCTATGTGACGCACGATCAGGTCGAGGCCATGACGCTCGCGACGCGGATCGCGGTGCTCAAGGACGGCGTGTTGCAGCAGTTCGGCTCACCGGCCGATATCTACAACAATCCGGTCAATATGTTCGTGGCGGATTTCATGGGATCGCCGGCGATGAATCTGCTCAATGCCGGGGTCGAGAAGAACGGCGCCCATTATTCGGTCGCGCTAGAGCGGGCCGGGGGCGAGCCGCTGCGCCTCGAACTGCCGAACGCACCGCAGGCGCTCGGCGCCTATGCGGGCAAGCCGGTGGTGTTCGGCATCCGCCCGGAGGCTTTGACCGACCCGGACGGCGCGGATCGCAATGCCCACACCATCGAGGAGGGCGATTGCCTGATCGACGTGGTGGAGCCGGCGGGCTCCGATACCTTCGCCGTCACCCGTCTCGGCGGTAAGCATGTGGTGGCGCGGTTGCGCGCCGACGCCCGCATCACCGCGGGAAATACCGCGCGCCTCGCATTCAACCTCGACAAGGCCGTTTTCTTCGATCCCCAGACGCAGGCCCGCATCATGTAGAGCATTTTGCAGCCGAATGGAAACATTTGGCGTCGTGTAAATGCTGTTAAAACAAATAGATAGAGTGTTTATCTGATCACATCAGATAGAAAAATGCTCTATGTCTTTCCAGAGGCATCGGAAAGCCCGTCTCACCGTCAGACAAAAAGAGCGCCCCGGAATCCGGGGCGCTCTCCTTTTTTCTGCCTGGAGGGCAAATCAACCGACAAAATTCATTCAACTCAATGCATGTTTTGAAAAGTACGAGCCTGTTCTATCCCGTCACGCCGACATCCGGCATGCACTGGCGGCAGAAAGCCGTTCCGCCCCTTAATCCCGCGCACCGCAATTCAGTGCAGGAAATCCAGCCCCAGAAGACCGATCGCAAGCGCCGTATTCAACGAAATGATCATCATGCCGTAGAGGAGCGCTGTTCTGGTAATATCATTCATTTCCTACCTCCTTGAACCGGCTCTTCCCCCAATCCGGCTCGAAGTCTCGTGAAACTGTAACGAAATGTAACCGTCTGTTACGGGATTCGCAAGCCCTTTTTACAAGATTGTGAACGGTTGAAACATGGCGTGATCTACGATGGACGGGAGTTACTGTTGAAAACCGCCGCGGCTGAGCACTGCAGGAACCATGGTTTCACGATATTATATCTACGGTTAACGGAGCGTTATCGGAGTATTCCAGCCATCGGCCTATAGCCGAAAACAGCCCGGAATCACCGTAATGTGAGAACATATTGACTGGTAATAAACCCGGAGGCACTACATAGGACAGGTGGGACAGTCAGACCGTGAGTCTTTAGCCGGGTTTTCATCGTGAACCGCATCATTCCGCTCGTGCTGGCCATTGCTCTTTTCATGGAGCAGATGGATTCGAACGTCATCTCGACGTCCCTGCCGGCCATCGCGGCGGATATCGGCACCAGCCCCATCGCGCTCAAGCTGGCGCTGACGGGCTATCTGGTGGCGCTGGCGGTCTTCATTCCGGTCAGCGGCTGGATGGCGGACCGTTTCGGCGCGAAGAACGTGTTCCGGGCGGCGATCGCGGTTTTCGTGGTCGGCTCGGTCTGCTGTGCCATCTCCGATTCACTGACCGCCTTCGTGGTCTCGCGCTTTCTGCAAGGCACGGGCGGCGCGATGATGACGCCGGTCGGCCGCCTCGTCCTCGTGCGCTCGACGCCCAAGAGCGAACTGGTCTCGGCCATGGCATGGCTCACGGTTCCTGCCATGGTGGGCCCGCTGGTCGGCCCACCCGTCGGCGGCTTCATCACAACGTTCCTGACCTGGCACTGGATATTCCTCGTCAATGTCCCCATCGGTGTGGTGGGTATCTGGTTCGCCACCCGTTTCCTGCCCGACAATGAGGAGCGTATCGTCAAGCCGTTAGACTGGGCGGGCTTCGTCCTGTCCGGCGTGGCCATGTCGGGCGTGGTGTTCGGCCTGTCGGTGGTGAGCCTGCCGGCATTGCCGCCGATTATCGGGCTGGTTACGGTCGCGATCGGCCTGATCTGCTCGGTCGTCTACGTGGCCCATGCGCGCCGCGCTGCCGATCCGCTTCTCGATCTCAGGCTGTTCGACAATCAGGTGTTCCGCTCCGCCGTGATCGGCGGCAGCATCTTCCGGCTCGGTATCGGCGCGATCCCGTTCCTGCTGCCGCTGATGCTGCAGATCGGCTTCGGTATGACGCCGTTCCAGTCGGGTATGATCACCTTCGCATCGGCGGTCGGCGCATTGAGCATGAAATTCGGCGCAAAGCAGATTTTCGTGCGTTTCGGCTTCCGGCGCGCCCTGATGTGCGGCTCCTTCATTTCGGCGACCTTCATCGCCGTCAACGGGCTGTTCACGCCCTCCACACCGATCTGGATCATCCTCGGTTTTCTGCTGGTCGGCGGTTTCATGCGCTCGCTGTTCTTCTCCGGCGTCAATGCTCTGGCCTTCGCCGAGATTCCCGAAAGCAAGTCCAGTCAGGCCACGCCGATCACCTCCGTGGCGCAGCAGGTCTCCATCGCGCTCGGCGTGGCCATGGCCGGCGGGATTCTGGAAGTGAGCAGCAGCCTGCGCGGCATGCCGCTGGCACTGACCGACTTCCATATCGGCTTCTTCATCGTGGCCGGTATCTCGGCCATCGCCTTCCTTTGGTTCTCGCGTCTTGCGCCCGATGCGGGCCAGGAACTCGCCGCGCCCACCGTCGTCAAATCGACGGGCAAGGGAAGTCCCGCCGGCGTGGCCGGTTCGTCAGCCGGACGCTGAGGGAAGACAAGGCCTGGGTGAACGTCAAGGGCGGCGCGAGCGCCTTCTCCCGCATGTCCTGTCCATTTGTTCAAAGGGCGTTCTGGAACCATGTGCGCAGCGCCGCGATATCGGCACGCTGTTCCAGCCCGGCGGCGCAGGCAAAATGATAGGCATCTCCGGCAAGGTCCACGCGGAAGGGGGCTTTCAGCAGGCCGGCGGCAAGCGCATCGGCCACAAGCAGCCGGCTGGCGATGACGACGCCCTGTCCCGCAATGGCGGCCTGAACCGCCAGCATGCTGTCGGGAAACCGGGGGCCGACATGGGTATCCATATCCGGGATGCCGGCCTCGGCGCACCAGCGCGGCCAGTCCGGTTCCGGCGCGGGGCGGTTTCGTCCGTTTATATGAATCAGCGTCGCACGGCGCAGATCGTCGGGCTGCGATATGCCGAGACCGGGACTGCAAACGGGAGTCAGCATGTCGGCGCAAAGACAGGTACTGCTCACCCCGTGAAATGGACCGCGCCCATAGCGTATGGCGACCTCGATGCCTCCCGGATGCAGTATCTCGACGGTGTTCGAGGCGTGCAGCCGCAGGTCGATCGACGGAACGGCCTCGCGCAGCGCATCCAGCCGCGGCACCAGCCATTGGCTCAAAAAAGCCGTTGTTGACGAGAGCGTGACGGCTGTCGGAACCGCCGCCGCGCGCAGCCGTGTGACAGCTCTTTCAATTTCTCCGAAACCGGAGGCGGTCGCCTCTAAGAGAGCCTTGCCCGGCGGGGTCAGTCTCACGGCTCTGGGCGTCCGATCCAGGACGCGAAAACCCAGATGGATTTCGAGTTGTTTGATCTGATGGCTGATGGCTGTCGGTGTGACCGCAAGTTCCTCGGCGGCATTCTTGAAGCTCGCGCGGCGGGCAGCGGCCTCAAAGGCGCGAAGGGCGGACAACGGCGGCAGACGCGAATGGGCCATGCTGAATCCAATTCATCATAAAGGTGAGAATTTCGAATTTTTCCCTTCAAGGAATGAGGTTATCATCCTCTATATTGAAATATATCAAACTTAATTCATGCATGACAGGACTATGGACATGGTTGAACTGGTTGCTGGCCTTATTGATGTTTTCGCCGATGCGCCACTAACCGGGAATCCGCTCGCCGTGGTGCAGGGCGGCGACGATCTGGCAGACGACGACATGCGGCGCATCGCAGGCGAGTTCAATCAGGCCGAGACGACATTCATCCTGCGCAGCACCCGCGCGGACCGCAAGCTTCGGTCATTCACCGCGAGCGGCGCTGAAGTGTACGGTGCCGGGCACAATGCGCTTGGAGCGTGGCTCTGGCTGGCGGAGCACGGCGAACTCGGTCCGCTTGCGACGGCCCGGACGTTCCGGCAGGAGATCGGCCCGGATATCCTGCCGATCACGCTTGAGACGCTCGGCGGACGCATCCATGGCCGCATGCGGCAGGCATCGCTGCGTCTGTCGGAACCGCTGCACGACGCAGCGCCTCTCGCCACGGCCCTCGGTCTCGATCATGGCGACATCCTGCCCGATCCCGGCCCTCGTCCCGCCGATACGGGGGCCGCACATCTGATGGTGCGTGTTCACGATGCCCGAACGGTGGACAGAGCGCGGCCCGATGCAGCCGGGTTGCTGGCCGTTCTCGAGAAGACGCCGGCGGAGGGTTGCTACGTCTATGCCTTCGACGCGGACAATCCCGGCCGGGCTTACGCCCGTTTTTTCAATCCGACCGTGGGTCTATGGGAGGATGCCGCGACCGGAACCGCGGCCGGCCCTCTGGCGGCCTATCTCGCAGCCACGGGCAATCTGCCGGACAACGCACTGGCGATCGAGCAAGGCACGAAAATGGGCCGCCGAAGCGTCCTGCGCGTCAGGCTCACGCCAGATCCCGAACTTTCCGGGACTGGAACTGTGGTGCTACGCGGGAAAATCCGGCTTTAGCCTTTGAAGTCGCGGGCAAGCAGGTACAGTTCCACCGATTCCGCGCGGCTTGCCGGCGGCTTGACGTGGTGCACCGAGCGGAACTTCTGCTTGAGCATGGCGAGCAGATCGTTTTCCGCGCCGCCCTGAAAGGTCTTGGTCAGGAAATGACCGCCGGGCTTGAGCACCGAAACGGCGAAATCGGCCGCCACCTCGCAAAGATGCACGGTGCGCAGATGGTCTGTGCGCCGGTGGCCGGTGGTCGGCGCGGCCATGTCCGAAATGACCAGATCGGGCTTGTCTCCAAGCGCCTCCATCAGCTTTCCCGGCGCTTCCTCGTCGAGGAAGTCCATCTCCAGCAGCACGACGCCGGGCAGGGGATCGACATGCAGATAGTCGATGCCGACCACATGCGGGTCCTCGTCGGTCGAACCGACGATCTTCGCCGCGATCTGCGACCAGCCCCCGGGGGCGGCGCCAAGATCGATGATCTTCTGGCCCTTCTTCAGGAGGCCGTAGCGCTCGTCGATCTCGATCAGCTTGTAGGCTGCGCGCGAGCGGTAGCCGTCCTGCTTCGACTTGTGGACGTAGGGGTCGTTCAGATGGCGTTCCAGCCAGCGGCGCGACGATTCCTTGATCGTGCCCGCCTTCTTCTTCACGCGCACATGCAGGTTGCTGCTGCCCGCACCGCCTCTTCCACCCGTTTTCGAGGCGCCCGTTTTGGGGCCGCCTTTGTTTCCGCCTGCCTTGCTCATGTCGAATGCCTGTTTTCGGGCCTGTTGCGGGGTTTGCCATTGCCGGGTTTGTCATTGTTAGACTTTGGGGGCCGGCTGTGCCGCCACGCGCCGTCGCGCGACATGAGTTCGGTGAGTATGCCCTCGCGCAGGCCCCGGTCGGCGACCAGAAGCCTCTCGCTCGGCCACACCTTGCGGATGGCGTCGAGAATGGCGCAGCCGGCCAGAACCAGATCGGCCCGGTCCGCGCCGATGCAGGGATTGGCCACGCGCGCCTCGAAATCCCACGACAGGAGACGGTCGGTCATTTCCGTCACCTCGCTTGCATCCATCCACATGCCGTCCACGCGGCGGCGGTCGTAGCGCTCCAGCCCCAGATGGATGCCGGCCAGCGTCGTCACCGTGCCGGACGTGCCGAGCAGGTGGAAGCGCGGGCTTGCCGCCAGCCCGCCGAGGCTTTGCCGCTCGCTGAAGCCGGCGAGCAGTTCCGTCACGTGATCGATCATCGCGGCGTAGCTTTCCGGCGTGACATGGCGTCCGCCGAAACGCTCTGCCAGCGTCACCACGCCGACGGGAAGCGAGGTCCATGCGATGATATGTTCGGCGAGCCGCGGCGAGCGCCGGCACGACACGTCGATCAGCGCGATCTCGGACGAGCCGCCGCCGATATCGAACAGCACCACCGCGTCCGTCTCACGCGCCACCAGCGTGCCGCAGCCTGAAACGGCCAGCCGCGCCTCGGTCTGGCGGTCCACGATCTCCAGTTCGAGACCCGTCTCCTCGCGCACGCGGGTCAGAAAATCCTCGCCGTTCTCCGCCGCGCGGCAGGCTTCGGTGGCGATCAGCCGCGAACGGCGGATCTTCTTGCCCGCAAGCTTGTCGCGGCAAATCCTCAGCGCGTCCACGGCGCGCTGCATGGCCTGATCGCTCAGGCGGCCGGTGGCGCCAAGCCCTTCGCCGAGCCGCACGATGCGCGAGAAGGCGTCCATGACGCGGAACTGGCCCGGACGGGTCGGCGCGGCGATCAGCAGCCGGCAATTGTTGGTGCCGAGGTCGAGCGCGGCATAGAGCGGCGCTTCCTCACCCTGATGGCCGTGACCATGGCCGTGGCGCGGGTGATGATGGTGCTCGCCGGGTTTGCGCCTGTGCTGGGAAGAAGGGTGCGGCGCATGGTGATGCGGGTGCTGCGCCGCTTCCGCCGTGTGCTTGCCGCCGGTTTCCGCCGCGCGCAACGTCGCGTCGTTCTGCTGGCGCGCCTGCTGTTTCCTGTTGCGGGCACGCCTGCGCCGGTTGGAAATCTTTCCGGACGGCCGGACCTGAGCGGCGGCTTCCGCCGTCGCTTCCTGTGGATGCGCCGCCTTGCCGCGCTTGCGCCGCCGCGCGCGCTTGCGCCGGTTGCCGCTGTCCTTCTGTTCTGCCTGCGGGCGTCCTGATCCGGCTGCGTCGTGCGCATCACCGGCTTCGGCAACGGCAGGTCGGCGCGGTTTGCGCTGGCCGTTGCGGGACGGATTCCGGGTTTCGTTCTTCCCCGGTTCACCGTCGGACGCCCCTTGATGCGCCGTTTCGCCGGGGCGCTCGTCGGGGTTTCTCAAAGTATCGATCCTTATCGCGCCGCGCGAGCCATGGAGGACGCGAACAGGGCGCTTCGATTTTCACGTTGTGCATAATGTAACAGTGGTTTTCGGTTTTACCAAGGGGCAGGCTGTCTGCCGCCGCCGGAAAATTTCGAACGCACCAATCCGTTTCACAAACCGGCAGGGCAGGGCGCTTCCATGATTTGTGGAAGCGTCCTGTCGGGGCAAGCTCGGGTCCGGTTCAGATATCGAAGGTGCCGGCGGCGGTGATGGTGGCGACGAACTGCTTCGTGCGCGCCTGCACGGGATGCGCGAAAATAGCGTTCGCGGTGCCGGTTTCGACAATCCGGCCCGCCTCCAGAAACACCGCATTATGGGCGATCTTCGAGGCGAGGCGCAGGTCGTGCGTGGCGATCACCATGGTGGTTCCCTCCTTGGCGAGGTTGCTCAGCACGTCCACCACTTCGGACGCCAGTTCGGGATCGAGCGCCGAGGTCGGCTCGTCGCAGAGCAGCACGCGCGGCGAGGGCGCCAGCGCGCGGGCGATGGCGATGCGCTGCTGCTGTCCGCCCGAAAGCGTCGCCGGCCAGGCGTCGGCCTTGTGCGCCATGCCGACCTTGGCGAGCAGGTCCATGGCGCGCTGGCGCGCCTTTTCCTTCGGCCATCTCAGCACCGTCACCAGCCCTTCCATGACGTTCTGGATCGCCGTCTGATGCGGGAAAAGCTGGAAATTCTGGAACACCATGCCGGTCTGGCGGCGGATGGACTGGATCGCCTGCCAGCTCGGCCTGCGGTCGGGCTCGAAGGTGAGGCTCTGCCCGCCCAGCAACAGCCTGCCGGATGTGGGCACTTCGAGCAGGTTGATGCAGCGCAGCAGCGTGCTCTTGCCGCCGCCCGACGGGCCGACCAGCGCCGTCACCGTGCCCTCGGCGATAGTGACGCTGATGTCGTCGAGGACGGTCGTGTCGCCGAAACGCTTTACGATATGCTGCAACTCGATCATGCGTTCGTCTCCAGCGTGCCGCCATAGCGCCCGAGCCGTTTTTCCAGCCGCACCTGCAAGGCGGAAAGGACGGAACTCAGCACCAGATAGATCAGCGCCGCCTCGATATAGAGGATGAGCGGCTCATAGGTCACGGCCACGATGCGCTGCGCCGCCTGGAACAGTTCCGGCACGGTGATGGCGGCGGCGAGCGAGGTGTCCTTCACCAGCGCGATGAAGGTATTGGAAAGCGGCGGCACGGCGATGCGCGCCGCCTGCGGCAGGATGGTGCGGGTCAGCGCCTGCCGCCAGCTCATGCCGATGGAATAGGCGGCTTCCCACTGGCCCTTGGGCACCGAGGCGATGACGGCGCGGATGATCTCAGAACTGTAGGCGCCGACATTGAGCGTGAAGCCGATCAGCGCGGCCGGAAAGGCGTTGAGATAGATGCCGGCGCTCGGCAGACCGTAGAAGATCACGAAAAGCTGCACCAGAAGCGGCGTGCCGCGGAATACCCAGACATAGAAGCGCGCGACGGACGACAGCCAGACCGGCGCGAACAGCCGCACCAGCGCCGTCACCAGCCCCAGCGCGAGGCCCAGAACGAAGGAAAGAAGCGTCAGCGGGATGGTGAAGATCAGGCCTGCCCACAGGAGGGTCGGCAGGGAATTCACCATGAGTTGAAGCCAGTCGGGCACTTGATACGGCTCCTTCGCCGGATAACGTCTTGCAGTCAGGTGGCTCTACCTGACACCGCATGGATGCGGCAGAACAAATGATTGGAACGGCCGCTCCAGGATCGGACGGCGTGCTCCTCATCCCTATTACAAGTCGGCTCCGTCTGTCTCGAAAAGTTTTGCGGTTACGGCGCAGAACGCCGATCTGGCCAGGCCAGACCGGCGCTTCAGCGTTTTCGGGATGCGCGCATCCGCGGATTTTACTTCGATACGTCCTGACCGAAATATTTGTCGGAGATCTTCTTGTAGGTGCCGTCGGCCTTGATCTCGTCCAGCGCCTTGTTGATGGCGGCGACCAGATCGTCGTCGCCCTTGCGCATGATGATGCCGGAAGCCGCCGCGCGGTCCTCTTCGGCCACGACCTTCACCGGGGCGTTGGGCTGGTGCTTCTTGAAGTCGAGATAGGACAGGTTGTCGTTGACCGTCGCATCGGCGCGGCCGGTGACCACGAGCTGGATCGACTGGTCGAAGCCGTCCGTGCCGACCAGTTCCGCGCCGTTGTCCTTGGCGATCTGCGCGTAGTTGCTGGTCAGCGACTGGGCCGCCTTCTTGCCCTTGAGATCGGCGAAGCTCTTGATCGTGTTGTTGTCGGCGTTGACGATCAGGGCCGCGCGCGCCACGATATAGGGCTTGGAGAAGTTGAATTTCTTCTGGCGTTCCGGGGTGATGCCGACCTCGTTGATGACGGTGTCGTAGCGGTCGGCATCCAGACCGGCGATGAGGCCGTCCCACTTGCCCTCGACGAATTCAGGCTTGACGCCGAGTTTCGCGGCCACCGCCTCGCCGATCTCCACGTCGAAGCCGACCAGCTTGTTGTCCTTGTCGTGATAGGTGAAGGGCGCATAGGTGCCCTCGGTGCCGATCTTCAGCACCCCTGCCTTCTTGATGGCGTCGAGGTTCGCCCCGGCCATGGCGCCGGTGAGGAGAGCGGCCTGAAGAATGCCTGCGGCGGCGAGAATCTGAACGAGTTTCATGTCTTTATCCGTAATCTGGTTGAGGCCCTATTGATCGCAGAAATTGAATTCCGATGATGCGTCGAAACTGCGCAGCAAGCTCTGACAAATGAGAGATTTTTTCTAAAACGACAAGATGTTTGAGCAATATATTTTAACATGGTAATTTTTATCCCGGAAGGCCGGAATGTGCTTGCACAGACTGGACATGCGGTGACAGGGAGCCATGAAAAAAGCCGCGGGTTCGCCGCGGCTTTTCCAACAGTTGCGGGGCTGGATGTCAGCCGCTGATCAGCTTCACTTCCATGAAGTCCTCAAGGCCCCACTTGCCGCCCTCGCGGCCGTTGCCCGACTGCTTGTAGCCGCCGAAGGGGCTGCCCGGCGCGCGCGGGGTGCCGTTGACCTGCACCATGCCGGCGCGCAGTTTGCGTGCGACGCGCCTGGCTCGCTCCGGGCTGCCGGTCTGTATATAGGCGGCAAGCCCGTAAGGCGTATCGTTGGCGATGGCGACGGCTTCCTCTTCCGTGTCGAAGGGGATCATGGCCAGCACCGGGCCGAAGATTTCCTCGCGCGCGATAGTCATGCCGTTATTCACGTCGGCGAAGACCGTCGGCTTGACGAAATCGCCTTCCGTGATGCCTTCGGGGCGCCCCGGCCCGCCGGCGACGAGCCGGGCGCCTTCGCCGATACCCTTCTCGATCAGCTTCTGCACCTTCTCGAACTGGATCGAGGAGGAAAGCGGGCCGATATGGTCGCCTTCCTTGGCCGGGTCGTCCACCTTCGTCGCCTCGGCGGTCTTGCGGGCCAGTTCCACCGCCCTGTCATAGACGGAACGCTCCACCAGCATCCGCGTCGGCGCGTTGCAGGACTGGCCGGTATTCTCGAAGCAATGGGCGACGCTGCGCGGGATCGCCTTTTCGAGGTCGCAGTCCGCGAAGACGATATTGGGCGACTTGCCGCCCAGTTCCAGTGCGACGCGTTTCACGGTCGCGGCCGCCGCACGGCTGACGGCGGTGCCGGCGCGGGTCGAGCCGGTAAACGACATCATGTCCACGTCCGGGTGCTGCGACAGCGCCTCGCCCGCCACCGGGCCTTCGCCGTTGACGAGGTTGAACACGCCTTTGGGCAATCCGGCCTGATCCACGAATTCGGCGAACAGCATCGCCGACATGGGCGCGATCTCGGACGGCTTCAGCACCACCGTGCAGCCCACCGCCAGCGCCGGAATGACTTTCAGCGCGATCTGGTTCATCGGCCAGTTCCACGGCGTGATGAGGCCGCAGACGCCGATCGGCTCGTAGACGACGGTCTGGTTCGGGTGGTTGGGCGAAAGAATTTCCTCGAACTCGAAATTCTCGAAGGCGGCGATGAAGGCCTTCGTATGCGAGAGTCCGGCGGCGGCCTGCGACTCGCGCGCCAGCTTGATCGGCGCGCCCATCTCGGCGGAAATGGTCCGCGCCATCTCGTCGAGCCGCGATTCATAGATTTCCGCGATGCGGCGGATAAAATCGATGCGCTTTTCGGCCGGCATTTCGCTCCATGCGGGGAAAGCGCGGCGCGCGGCGGCGACAGCGAGATCGATATCGGCGGGCGAACCGGCGGAAATCACCGCATAGGGCTTTTCGTCGGCCGGATTGACGACCTCGATATGCCGGACTTCGGCGCTGGGGGCGCGCCATGCCCCGTCGATATAGAAATCCGTCTTGTGCGTGAGATTCTTTTGCAGCATGACGCTATCCTCCTAGAGCATTTCCAGCGAAAGTGCGAAGCGGTTTCGCGTCGGATAATGCGTAAAAACAAAAGATGAAGTGGTTCCCCGACTCCGTGAAAACAGGAACCGCTCCAGGTGCCGTTTCGTCTGCGCGCGAAACTAGCGCCCTCGCTGCACGGCGTCAAAACAGAAGGGCGCATGGAAAGATCAATTTTTCTTATTCATTCTCATACGGTTCCAACTCGATGCCGAGCGCGTCCAGACCGTCCTCGATATAGTCGCCGAGCAGCGGCGTGCCGATGAGATAACGCGCCTCGTGCCCGTCATGACGGTCGGCGGCGGTGGACAGCGCATCGCTCCATTCCGTCGCGTCGAAATCGCCGCGTCCCACCCACATCAGCGCCAGCAACTCGATGCGCTCATCCTCGTTGAGCGAGCGGATGGCGGCGACAAGCTCCCTGCGGGCCGGATTGTCGCGCGAGGCGGCGAGAATGTCGATATCGCCGTCGTCGCCGGGATTGGAACCGGAATCCTCGTCCACCGCCGGTACCTGCACGTCATATTCGCGCGCCTTGGCGATGATAAAGGCGAGGTTTCCAGGATTGTTCGTCAGTTCGATCATCGTTGATACTCCCGATCCCGGTGGATTGACCGCTCTCCTCGGCCTTCGCAACTATACGGTATCGGCCTCGCGCAGGCGATAGCCGACGCCGGTTTCGGTGACGATATAGCGCGGCTGGTCGGGCGCGGCCTCGATCTTCTGGCGTAGCTGGCGGATATAGATGCGCAGATATTGCACGTCCGCCGCCGGTCCCCACACATGGTTGAGGATATAATGGTGTGTCAGCACCTTGCCGGCATATTGCACCATCAGGCGCAGGATGTCGTATTCCTTGGGCGAAAGCTTCACCTCCGCGCCGTCCACCTTCACGATGCGCCGTACCAGGTCGACCGACAGGCCCCCGGTCTGGAACACGGGCTTCTCGCCCTGCCGCTGGAGGCGGTGGCGCAGCGCCACGCGCAGGCGCGCGGCCAGTTCGCGCATGCCGAAGGGCTTGGTGACGTAGTCGTCCGCTCCAAGCTCCAGCGCGCGCACGATGCCGGCCTCGTCGGTGCGGCTCGACAGGATGAGGATGGGCAGGTCGCGGCCCTCCCGCCGCCATTTGAGCAGCAGTTCGTGCCCGTCCGTGTCCGGCAGGCCGAGGTCGAGCAGCACGAGGTCCGGCTTGTCGCCGTCGAGCCTCTCCTCCGCCTCCGCCGCGTTCGCGGCCTCGACCACGCCGTAGCCCTCGGTGGTGAGGCCGACGCGCAGCAGGCGGCGGATGGGCGGTTCGTCGTCCACGATCAGGACCTTTACGTCTTGCGTCGTCATTGCGTGCGATCCACCTCCGTTTCGTTTGTCGGCCCGGACGCCGGCATGGGCAGCGAGATGGCGAACACCGCGCCGGGCCCGTCCGCGCGGTTGCGGGCGGTGATGACGCCGCCCATCGCCTCCACGAAGCCGCGCGCGATGGAAAGCCCCAGCCCCGTGCCCGCCTGCACCCTATCGCCCTTGCGGACGCGATAGAAGGTGTCGAAAATCCGCTCCGCGTCGTCGGGCGGGATGCCGGGGCCGCGATCGGCGATTTCGAGGATCAGCCGGTTCTGCACGGTGCGGGCGTCTATGGTGATTTCCGACGCCTCGGGCGCATATTTGGCGGCGTTGTCGAGCAGGTTGAACAGCACCTGCTCGAACAGAACGGCGTCGAGCTTCAGCATGGGCAGGTCGGCGGGCACCGAGACCTGCACCGCGTGGCGGGCGAGTATTTTTCCCGCCCGGTGCAGCGCCGCGCCGACGATGTCGCCCACATAATGCATGGACATGTTGGGCTCCATCGCGCCCGCCTCGATGCGCGTCATGTCCAGAAGATTGGCGATGAAGCGGTTGAGCCGTTCCGACTGCTCGACGATGGTGAGGTGAAGCTCCGCCCGGTCCGCTTCCGGCAGCGAGGCGTCGTATTCGCGCAGCGTCGTGGCCGCTCCCATGATGGCGGCGAGCGGCGTCTTGAGGTCGTGCGAGATGGAGGTGAGCAGCGCCGAGCGCAGCCGGTCGGTCTCGGCGGCGAGCCGCGCCCGCTCCACATCCTCCACCAGTTGCACGCGCTCGATGGCGATGGCCGCCTGATCGGCCAGCGCCTCGAACAGGCGCTGCTGCGCGGGCGTGAGGATCGGCCCCTGCCTGTCATTATCGAGGCCGATGACGCCGACGGCGGTGCGCGCGGTCCTGAGCGGGAGATAGAGGCGCTTCGCGCCCGGCAGCGTGTCCGCGCCGCGCCCGGCGGCGAGGTTGTGCTCCCATGCCCAATGGGCGGCGGCGATGTCGGCGTCGGCCAGCGTGTCGTCGGGCGGATAGCCGGCGCGCACGGCGACGCCGTCCTTTTCCGGCAGCAGGATGACGACGCGCACCTTCAGCATGGAGGCGATCTGGAAGGCGGTCGCCCACAAGACGTCGTCGAGCGAGCCGGTTCCGGCGAGTTTCCGGCTGAACAGGTAGAGGTCCTCGGTCGTGCGCGCCCGCTCGCGCGCGGCGGCGGCCTGCCGGTGCACGCGGCTCGCCAGATTGCTCGCCACCACGCTGATGACGAGGAAGAAGGCGAGCGCCACCACGCTTTCGGGATCGGAGATGTCGAGCGTGTAGAGCGGCGGCAGGAAGAAGAAATTATAGGCGAAGGCGCTCAGCACCGAGGCGAAGAGCGCAGGGCGCAGCCCCAGCGTGACGGCTGCGCCCAGCACGCCGGTGACGAAGACCAGCGCGATGGAGCGCACGTCGAGGAATTGTTCGAGCAGCAGGCCCGCGCCGAGCGCGCCGGTGACGAAGGACGCGGCGGAAAGATAGGGCCGGGGGTTGAACGCTTCCGCCGGCGCGGCGGTCCTGACGGTGCGCGCGGCGGCGGCCTTGTCCGGCTCCGTGCCGATGGTGAGATGCACGTCGATGACGCCGGAAAGCCGCACCAGCTCATGCCCGACGGAGCTTTGGCCGATGAAGCCCCGAAGGCGCTCGCGCCAGCGCGGCTGCACCGATTTGCCGGCGACGATCTGGGTGTAATTATGGGTAAAGGCGTAGCGCACGATATCCTCCGCCACCGACTGGCCGGGGATGATGATCGTCTCGCCGCCGAGCTGTTCGGCGAGCCGCATGGCGGCCGAAAGCTGGTCCTTCTTGTCTTCCGGCAGGTTGGCGGTCCCGGACGTCTCGATATGGATCGCCGCCCATGGCGCGCGCAGCCGGTCGGCGATCCGGCGGGCGTAGCGCACCAGCGACAGGCTGCGCGGGCGCTCGTCCACCGCCACCAGAACCCGGTCGCCCGCCGCCCACGGGCCTTCTATGGCGTTGGCGCGCATGTGGTTGAGAAGCTGCTCGTCCACGCGCTGCGCGGTGCGGCGCAGGGCCAGTTCGCGCAGGGCCGTCAGGTTGCCGGGCGAGAAATAATTGCGCATGGCGCGCTTGGCCGTCCGCGGCAGGTAGACCTTGCCCTCGTCCAGCCGCTTGATGAGATCGCCGGGGGTGAGGTCGATCAGCTCTATGTCGTCGGCGCGGTCGATGACGCTGTCGGGCACGGTCTCGCGCACGCGGATACGCGTGATCTGCGCCACCACGTCGTTGAGGCTTTCGACATGCTGGATGTTGAGCGTCGTATAGACGTCGACGCCGCGGGCGAGCAGTTCCTCCACGTCCTGATAGCGCTTGGGATGGCGGCTGCCGGCCACGTTGGTGTGGGCCAGCTCGTCCACCAGAACGAGCTGCGGACGGCGCGCCAGCACGGCGTCGATATCCATCTCCTCCAGTTCGTGGCCGCGATAGGCGACGCGCTTGCGCGGCACGATCTCCAGCCCCTCGACCAGCGCCTGCGTCTCCTTGCGCCCATGCGTCTCGACCACGCCGATGACCACGTCGACGCCGTCGGCCTTGCGCGCCCGGCCGGAGAGAAGCATCTCATAGGTCTTGCCGACGCCGGGGGCCGCGCCGAGAAAAATCTTCAGGCGGCCGCGCGTCTCGCGCTCCGCCTGTTCGAGCAGCGCGTCGGGAGACGGGCGCATGTCGCCCTGTCGAATATCGTCCGAGATCAACCGGCGGCTCCTGTGGAAGAGGACGGCGGCGGAACGGGTCCGCCGCCGTTTCGGCAGTCTATTACTTGGCTCCGTTCGCGTCCAAGGCAAGGTTCAGCTTCAGCACGTTGACCGTGGGGTCGCCGAGGAAGCCGAGTTCGCGGCCCTCCGTCTGCTTGCCGACCAGATCGCGCAGCGCGTCCTCGCTGATGCCGCGCGCCTTGGCGACGCGCGGAACCTGATAGAGCGCGGCGTCCGGCGAGATGTCCGGGTCCAGCCCGCTCGCCGAGGTGGTGACGAGGTCGATGGGCACCGGCTGGCCCGGATTCTCCTTCCTGAGCGCCGCCGCGTCGGCCGCGATGCGCTTGATCAGCGCCGGATTGGTGGGACCGAGATTGGAGCCGCCGGAATTGGCCGCGTCGTAACCGTCCTTGCCGGCGGCGGAGGGACGGCCGTGGAAATAGCGGTCGCTCGCGAATTTCTGCCCGATCAATTCCGCGCCGACGATTTTGCCGTCCTTCACGATCAGGCCGCCATTGGCCTGCCTGGGAAAGATCGCCTGCGCCACGCCCGTCATGGCGAGCGGATAGAGAAGGCCGGTGAGGATGGTGAGCGCCACGATCATGGTGAGCGCGGGGCGGATCTGTTTCAGCATGGTTTCGATCCTTTGCGGTTGCGGTTGCGGTCAGGCGAGGCCGACGGCGACGATGATCATGTCGATGGCCTTGATGCCGATGAAGGGCGCGACGACGCCGCCGACGCCGTAGATCAGCAGGTTGCGGGCCAGCAGCGCCCCCGCGCCGACCGCCCGGTAGCGCACGCCGCGCAGCGACAGCGGGATCAGCGCCACGATGATGAGCGCGTTGAAGATGATCGCCGACAGGATGGCGCTCTGCGGCGTGGCGAGGCGCATGATGTTGAGCGCGCCGAGCTGCGGATAGAAGGCGAGGAACATGGCCGGGATGATGGCGAAATATTTGGCGATGTCGTTGGCGATGGAGAAGGTGGTGAGCGCGCCGCGCGTCATCAGCAGCTGCTTGCCGATCTCCACGATCTCGATCAGCTTGGTCGGGTCGCTGTCGAGATCGACCATGTTGCCCGCCTCGCGCGCGGCCACGGTGCCGGTGTTCATGGCCACGCCCACATCGGCCTGCGCCAGCGCCGGCGCGTCGTTAGTGCCGTCGCCGCACATGGCGACCAGCTTGCCCTTGGCCTGCTCCTCGCGGATCAGCGTCAGCTTGTTTTCCGGCGTCGCCTGCGCGAGGAAATCGTCCACGCCGGCCTCCGCCGCGATGGCCGCCGCCGTCATCGGATTGTCGCCGGTGATCATCACCGTGCGGATGCCCATGCGGCGCAGCTCCGAAAAGCGCTCGCGGATGCCGCCCTTGACGATGTCCTTCAGGTGGACGACGCCGAGGAGCCTGCCGTCGCGCGCCACGGCCAGCGGCGTGCCCCCTCCCTTGGCGATACCGTCGGCGATGGATTGCAATTCGTCCACCGTCTTGCCCGTTCCGCCGGCATGGGCCAGCACCGCGTCCACCGCGCCCTTGCGGATGGACGAGCCGTCGATATCCACGCCGCTCATGCGGCTTTGCGCGGTGAAGGGCACGAAGGCGGCGTGCAGGCTCTGCATGTCGCGCCCGCGCAGGTCGTATTTTTCCTTGGCCAGCACGACGATGGAGCGGCCTTCCGGGGTCTCGTCGGCCAGCGAGGCGAGCTGCGCCGCGTCGGCCAGTTCCTGCTCGCTGACGCCCGTGACCGGCAGGAAGGCTGTGGCCTGCCGGTTGCCGAGCGTGATGGTGCCGGTCTTGTCGAGAAGCAGCGTGTCGACGTCGCCCGCCGCCTCCACCGCGCGGCCCGACATGGCCAGCACGTTGAAGCGCACGAGGCGGTCCATGCCGGCGATGCCGATGGCCGACAGCAGCGCGCCGATGGTGGTGGGGATCAGCGTCACGAACAGCGCCACCAGCACCGTCACCGAAATATAGCCGCCGCCATAGGCCGCGAAGCTGGGGATCGTCACCGTGGCCAGCACGAAGATCAGCGTCATGCCGGCGAGAAGGATGTTGAGCGCGATCTCGTTCGGCGTCTTCTGGCGCTCCGCGCCCTCCACCAGCGCGATCATCTTGTCGATGAAGGTGGAGCCCTGCGCGGCGGTGACGCGCACCTTGATCCAGTCGGAAAGCACCTGCGTGCCGCCGGTGACGGCGGAGCGGTCGCCGCCGGATTCGCGGATGACGGGCGCGGATTCGCCGGTGATGGCCGCCTCGTTGACCGAGGCCACGCCTTCGATCACCTCGCCGTCGGAGGGGATGAGGTCGCCGGCCTCGACCAGCACCACGTCGCCCACCTTCAGGCTCGCGCCGGAGACGGTCCGGTAGTCGCTTCCCTCGCCGGAAAGCAGCTTCGCCTGCGTCTCCGTGCGGGTGCGGCGCAGCGATTCCGCCTGCGCCTTGCCGCGCCCTTCGGCCACGGCTTCTGCGAAATTGGCGAACAGCACCGTGAACCACAGCCACAGCACGATCTGGAAGGTGAAGCCGAGATGGCCGCCGCCCGTCACCGCGTCGCGCACCAGAAGCACGGTGGTGAGCAGCGAGACGACGGCGACGACGAACATAACCGGATTGCGCACGAGCGCCTTCGGGTTCAACTTGCGGAAGGCGTCGCCGACCGCGGGCATGAGGATATGGGCGTCGAGGACGCTGGTGGTTCTGGACTGGCTCATTTCGTTTCTCCCGGTCATTTTTACCGGCTCTAATGCGGCGCGAGGACGGTTTCGAGGAACTGCGCCGCCAGCACGATTGCGATCAGCGCGCCTGCGAAACCGAGGATAAGGGTGGACGGGTTCGGCATCAGAAGGTCTGCCCGTGGATCATGGCGAGGTGCTCCGTCACCGGCCCCAGCGCCAGCGCCGGGAAGAAGATCAGGCCGCCGACGATGAGGACGACGCCGACCAGAAGCCCGATGAACAGCGGCCCGGTGGTGGGGAAGGTGCCCGCCGATTGCGGCGCGGCCTTCTTCATCGCCAGCGAGCCGGCGATGGCCATGGCGGGGACGATGACGAGGAAGCGGCCCATCAGCATGGCGAGGCCGATGGTGATGTTGTACCAAGGCGTATTGCCGGAAAGCCCGCCGAAGGCCGAGCCGTTATTGGCCGTGCCGGAGGTGTAGGCGTAGAGGATTTCCGAGAAGCCGTGCGGCCCGTTGTTGGCGACGCTGGCCAGCCCCGCCGGAATGACGGTGGCGATGGCCGTGAAGCCGAGGATCGACAGCGGCAGGCAGAGCACGGCCAGCATCGCCATTTTCACCTCCTTGGCCTCGATCTTCTTGCCGAGATATTCCGGCGTGCGGCCGACCATCAGCCCGGCCACGAAGATCGCCACGATGACGAAGAGGATGACGCCGTAGAAGCCCGCCCCTACGCCGCCGATGATGACCTCGCCGAGCTGCATGTTGATCATCGGGATGAGGCCGCCCAGCGCCGTCAGGCTGTCGTGCATGGCGATCACCGCGCCGCAGGAGGCCGCGGTGGTGACGACCGCGAACAGCGCCGAGACGGCGATGCCGAAGCGGGTCTCCTTGCCTTCCATGTTGCCGCCGTCGATCCCGAGCGCATGGATGAGCGGATTGCCCGCCGCCTCCGCCCAGTAGCAGACGGCGACGCCGGCGATGAACAGGACGCCCATGGCGGCGAAGATCGCCCAGCCCTGCCGCTGGTCGCCGACCATGCGGCCGAAGACATTGGTGAGGCCCGCGCCGAGCGCGAAGATCGCCGCCATCTGCAGCAGGTTGGAGATGGCGTCCGGGTTCTCGAACGGATGGGCGGAATTGGCGTTGAAAAAGCCGCCGCCATTGGTGCCGAGCATCTTGATGGCGAGCTGCGAGGCGACGGGGCCGAGCGCGATGATCTGCTTCGCGCCTTCGAGCGTGGTGGCCTCGGCATAGGCCCCGAGCGTCTGCGGCACGCCGAGCGCCACGAAAACCACCGTCATCACGATACAGACCGGCAGCAGGATATAGAGCGTGCAGCGGGTGAGATCGACCCAGAAATTGCCGAGCGTCTTCATCGACTTGCGTGCGAAACCGCGAATGAGGGCGACGGCGATGGCGACGCCCGTGGCGGCGGAGACGAAATTCTGCACCGTCAGCCCCGCCATCTGGGTGAAATAGGACATCGTGCTTTCGCCGCCGTAGTTCTGCCAGTTGGTGTTGGTGACGAAGCTCGTCGCGGTGTTGAAGGAAAGATCGGCCGGGACGGCGGCCATGCCCATCGGGTTGAAGGGCAGGACGCCTTGCAGGCGCTCAATGAAATAGAGCAGCAGGAAGCCGGCCAGATTGAACAGGAGCATCGCGGCCGTATAGGTCGTCCAGTGCTGCTCCTCGCGTTCGCCGGTTCCGGCCAAGGCGTAGAGCCCGCGCTCGACCGGCGCGAGAACCGGCGACAGAAAGCTGCGCTCGCCGCTGAAGACGCGCGTCATGTAGAAGCCGAGCGGCTTGGTGATGAGAACGATGATCCCGCAGAAGACGAGGATCTGTATCCATCCGTTGATCGTCATGGTTTTTCAAGCCTTTGCGGCTGTTTGCTCAGAACCGTTCGGGACGAATGAGCGCATATAGGAGATAGACGGTGATGAAGGCGGAGACCAAGCCGCCGGCGATGAGATCGAACAGCATGGCGCGTCCCCTCAAAGCCTCTCGCAGGCGCTGATGTAGCCGAAGATCAGCGCGAAGAATCCGACGCCGACGGCCAGCATGGCGATATCCATGGTCTTGTCCCCTTGCGGGGCTCCCTGTTTCGATCAGGAGCCGATTATGCCGCCGGCGCGCATAGGGTTTCGAGACGGGGAAGCGGGGAGAAGTATAAAAATGTCATATATGAAAGGGCCGGCATCAGGCCTTTTTCGGTTTCGTGCCGCGCGCGACATGGTCGCCGGCGGCGGATTCGAGCCTTGCGCTGTCCCATATAGCGGCGAGCGCCACCAGCGCCACGATGAGAAAGGCGATGCGGAAAGGCATGGCCGGACCGCCGGTGACGGCGAGGCTTTCGCCGATGCGCCAGGCGACGGCGCCGAGAGCTACGCCGAGCCCCATGGCAAGCTGGAAGGCGGTGGAAAACAGCGTGTTGGCGCTGGTCATCGCCTTTCGCGGAATATCGGCGAAGGCGATGGTGTTTTGCGCGGTGAACTGCATGGAGCGCGACATGCCGCCGATAAAGAGAACGAGGCAGACCAGCCATAGCGGGAGGGACGGCGAGAAGGCGGCGCAGGCGGCGATCGCCGCCGCATTGATGATGCCGTTGACGACGAGTATCCGCCGGAAGCCGAACCGGCGCAGCGCGCCGGTGGTCATGGGCTTCATCACCAGATTGCCGGCGAAGACCGCCATCAGCATCATGCCCGACTGCAAGGCGTCGTAGCCGAAGCCGATCTGCAACATCAGCGGCAGCAGGAAAGGCACGGCGCTGACGCCCATGCGGAACAGCGAGCCGCCCCAGATCGTCACCGCGAAGGTCTGCGTCCTGAGCGTGGCGAGGTCGATCATCGGCGTCGGCGTGCGCCGCAGATGGTACACGGCGGCGATGAGCAGCCCGCCGCCGGCCACCACCGCGACCGCCGCCTTCAGCCAGTCGATATCGGGACGCCCCAGAAACTCGGTGGCGGACAGGAGCAGGAACAGCGCGCCGCCGGTGAGCAGGAAACCCGGCCAGTCGAAGCTGCGCCCGCCATGTCCGTCGCCCGCCGGCACCAGCCGCAGGGCAAAGGCGAGGGCGACCAGCCCCAGCGGGATATTGAGATAGAATATCCAGCGCCAGACGGCATGATCGACGATGAGACCGCCGAGCGGCGGTCCCAGCACGGGCGCCACCAGCGCCGGCCATGTCAGCGTGGCGATGGCGGTTATCAGCCGCTCCTTGGGCGTGGTGCGCAGGACGACGAGGCGTCCTACAGGCACCATCATCGCGCCGCCCATGCCTTGCAGGATGCGCGCGGCGATGAATTGCGGCAGGTTCTGCGACAGTCCGCACAGAAGCGAGGAAAGCGTGAACAGCGCGATGGCAAAGGCGAAGACGCGCCGCGCGCCGAAACGCTCGGCGATCCAGCCGCTCACCGGAATGAAGATGCCGAGCGTCAGCATATAGGCTGACACGCCGGTGTTGAGATCGACCGGCTGGACGCCGAAGCTCGCCGCCATATGCGGCACGGCGGGCGTTATCACCGTCGCATCGAGATTTTCCATGAAGAAGGTGCCGGCCACCAGCAGCGCCAGCGCCGCGCCGCCGCCGGAGACCGTCTCACGGTCGGTTGTCACAGGCGTCACAGGCTGCGATCCGTGCATGCGCCGCTCCGGGCCGGGGAACCGGTGGCGGCCGCCGTTCTGCCGGAAAGATCTGTCTGCATGCTATTGTTCCTGATCGGTATTTTGCGAAATCGCTGTTCTTGACCCATGTCAATTTCGATAATCCAGATAAGCACGGTTGTCCGCAATTCACAATTTCGGATCGCTGTGTCGGTGTGCTCAATCGCGCGGCAGCCGTCTTGCGGCCCACTCGCTTTCTGGAATGGCGCCACCGATCGTATAGCTGAACCCCTTGATCGTCATGGCCTTCGCATCGGCCTCGCACCGGAAGCCGATTGCATACCATTGGCCACGGCTGCGGAAGGCGCCGTCGCGCACGGTCAGGCTCGTTTCGGAAATGGCGCTGTCATTGCGGGCGAGCATGTCGGGGAAAGCGCCGGGGCGATTGTGGCGTATTTGCTCCAGCGCCTCGATGCTGCAAATCTGCGCGATCCGTTCGGTCGGCGGCAGCCTGCCGAGCGCCTGTTTCACGCGGGGATCGGCAAGCGCATCCTTCGCATAGAGCCGGTGCGCGGGCGTGAAGTCGTCCGCCTTCTGTTCCGCTTTCGCCGGTTCGGGGTTATTTGCGTCCGGCGCGGGCAGCTTTTGCGGAGCAGGGCGTCCCTGCGGCACAGGCAGGGCCGATGCGCCGCCATTCTGTGCGCCTTCCGTATGGAGAATCGATTCGGAAGACGGGGTTTTGGCCTCCGCCGGCTTGCCGCCCTCGGACTGTTTGCCCTTTTCGGGCGCGGCCGGCGGAAGCTCCGGCTGCCGCGGCTTTTCCTTTTCCGGCTGGCTGGAAGCCGATTCGAAAGCCTGCGGCGGCGGCGCCGCAGGCTTTGCGGCCTTTGCAGGCTGTTTTTCGGGCTTCGGCTTCGACTTTTCTTTCGGTTTCGGGGGAGGAACGAGCGTTACGTTCACGCTCTGCTCCGGGGCGGGCTGCGGCGCATCCGGCAGGCGCACCAGCAAGAGGAGCAGCAGCAAAAGATGCAGCGCGACGGAGGCCGGCGCGCCCCACCCGGTTTCTCCCCATAGCTTTCTGGCGAATTGCTGCATGAACCCGAAACTTGCCGACACGACACCTTGAAACTAGAGGCGTGTGCCGCCGGCAACAAGGGTACGGCCGCTCATGGAACGGTCTCGTCCTCCACCAGCGCCGGCACAGGCTCGCTGGTGACGACGGCGGGCGGGCCTTCCACGCCGCGCTGGCGTTCGCGGATGAAGGTGAAAAGCCCGGAAACGAGGATCAGCGCGATGCCGATCAGCATGGGCGTGTCGATGTGGTCGTGGAAGATAAAATAGCCGAACAATATGGCCCAGAGCATCTGGCTGTATTGCGGCGAGGCGATGGCGCTGGCGGGCGCGTGCTGGGCGGCCAGCATGAGCAATATATTGGCGAAGGCGGCGAGCAGGCCGTAACCGGCGAGATAGATCCATTCGACGGGGTCCGGCGCCGTATAGCCCGGAATCATCATCGCGCCGCAGATCACGATCGGCCCGATCAGCCCGCTCGTATAGAGCGAGATGCGCTTCTCGTTCTTGCCCATGATACGGAAGATGATGATGCCCATCGCACCGCCTATGCCGGCCACGAGCGCACCGAGATGCCCGATGGAGAGTTCACGGAAGCCGGGGCGCAGCACGACCAGCACCCCGGCGAAGCCGATGACGACCGCCAGCCAGCGCCGCCAGCCCACCTGTTCCTTCAGGAGGAACACGGACAGGATCGTGACATAAGCCGGCAGGAGGAACATCAGCGCGAAGGCTTCCGCCATGGAAAGATGGGTGAAGGCCGTGACGGAGCCGATGACGCCGAGCGCCGCGAAGACCGTGCGCACGATCCACATCTTCACATTGGTGGTGCGGAACATGTCGAGCCATCCCTCGCCGCTCTTGCGCGCGAAAGGCACGGCGAGCAGCCCCAGCACCGCGCCGTAGAAGGCGACCTCGTAGGGCGATAGCGTGCCGTTGAGGAACTTGACGCAGGCGTCGCTGACGGAGAACGCGGCATAGGAGGCGAAGGCGAGAAAAATACCGTAGAGCATGGTCATTTCCGAAGGGAGAGGCAGTCCGTCCCGGCTGATCCCATACCGGATGGCGGGGGCGTTGGCAAAAGACAATTTGTTGAAAACCGGCGTTTGCGGCAGGTGCGCCATCACGTTTCCGATCGCGGGCAGATCCCCCGAAAACGCATGCCTCATCTGCAATCATATGCGTGGTGAAAAACCGGGCAAACGACTATTTATCAATCATCGAAACGAGGAGAAAAGAAATGAGCATCCGTTCCAAGCTTCAGCAGTATGTTTCCCGCCGCCGCGCCCTTCGCGAACTCGGCGCCATGGACGACCATCTTCTGGCCGACATCGGTGTTTCCCGCTCGCAGATTCACAACGCCGTTAACGGCCGCTAAGGTTGATGGCCCTTCCCGAGAAGGACCGTCCCGAAGCCGGGAAAAACACAAGACGATAAAGCGCCGGAAGCAAGTCCGGCGCTTTTGCTTTTTTAATTTGTTTTTCAAGCTGATTGCTCATCTTCCTGTTCCCCCTGCTCCCATCGCGCATCTGGAAATGCCGGTACGGATGGCCTATGCCTTACACGGCATGAATCGCTCCCCGGAGCGAAGGGGGATATGGAATGGAACTCATCCTGAGCGGTATTCTGATCGGCATCGGCGCAACGGTCGCCATGGATGTCTGGGCGCTGATTCTCGCGGCGGCCACGGGACAGGCGCGGCCCGACTGGGCGCCGGTCGGGCGCTGGTTCTGGCATCTGCGCGAAGGCCGCATCTTCCACGACGACATAAGCAAGGCCGCACCCTATCGGCATGAACTGGCGCTGGGCTGGATCGGCCATTATGCGGTCGGAATACTCTATGGCATCGTCTTCGCGCTTTATGGCGGAGCGGCGTGGTTTGCGCATCCGTCCTTTCTTCCTGCGTGGATTTTCGGCCTGCTGACGGTGGCGGCGGGGTGGTTCCTGTTGCAGCCGGGACTCGGCATCGGCTGGGCGGCGTCGAGATTGCCCGATGCCGGCAGGGTGCGCCTGCTCAATCTGGTCGCGCATACCGTCTTCGCGCTCGGAATGTACGGCACGGCATTGCTTTTATAGGCTCATGCGGCAGATGGGCGCATAAAGCTTTTTTGAAACAGTTTCGTGCATATTCGGCAAATAGGGAACTGGCGCCCGCGCCAGAGTCAGTCCACACTTGATCATGTCAATAAACAGGCATTCTTGTGGCGGAACTGTGCTTTCCGTCAAAAAGGGTGTAAAGGGGAAACCAGCCGGCCGGCGGCAGCGCGGCGGCATGCAACAAAGTGGCGATCGCCTGGACCTGCTTCGCTTCGCCTGATCCGGACGGTGCATCCGTTCCTGCATCGGGGGAGAGGGGGACCCGGACGGGCATTGCTTCGGAGGTAAGATGCTCGACAAGTTGTTCAAACTACAGGAACACGGCACGACGGTGCGGACGGAAATCGTCGCCGGCGTGACGACCTTCCTGACCATGTCCTATATCATCTTCGTCAACCCGGATATTCTCTCGACCACGGGCATGGACAAGAGCGCCGTCTTCGTGGCGACCTGTCTTGCCGCCGCGCTCGGCACGATCATCATGGCGCTGGTCGCCAACTGGCCGATCGGCATGGCGCCCGGCATGGGCCTCAACGCCTTCTTCGCCTTCACCGTCGTCAAGGGCATGGGCTTCACCTGGGAGCAGGCGCTGGGCGCGGTGTTCATCTCCGGCGTCATCTTCATCCTGCTCACCGTGACCGGTATCCGAAAATGGCTGGTGGAGGGCATTCCGCATTCATTGCGAAGTGCCATCGCCGCCGGCATCGGCATGTTCCTTGCGCTGATCGGCCTGAAAAGCGCGGAAATCGTGGTCGGCAATCAGGCGACGCTGGTCGGTCTCGGCGACCTGACCAAGCCCGGCCCGCTGCTCGCCATTCTCGGCTTCTTCATCATCGCGGTGCTCGACGCGCTGCGGGTGAAGGGCGCGATCCTGATCGGCATTCTGGTCGTGACGGTGATCTCCGTCGCGCTCGGCATCAGCCCGTTCTATGGCGTGGTCTCCACCCCGCCGAGCATCGCGCCGACCTTCCTCAAGCTCGATATCATGGGCGCGCTGCATACCGGCATCCTGCATGTCATCCTGGTCTTCGTTCTGGTGGAAGTGTTCGACGCCACCGGCACGCTGATCGGTATCGCCAAGCGCGGCCGGCTGATCGAGGAAGGCAAGCCGAACCGGCTCGGCCGTGCGCTGTTCGCCGACAGCGCCGCCATTCTGTGCGGCTCGCTGATCGGTACGTCCTCGACCACGGCCTATGTGGAAAGCGCGTCGGGTGTGCAGGCGGGTGGCCGTACCGGTCTCACCGCCCTGGTGGTGGCGATCCTGTTCCTTGCGGCGCTCTTCATCTCGCCGCTGGCCGGATCGGTGCCGGCCTATGCGACCGCGCCGGCGCTGATCTATGTCGCCTGCCTGATGATGCGCGAACTGACCGAGATCGAATGGTCCGATGTGACGGAGGCGACGCCGGCAGCGCTGACGGCGCTGATCATCCCCTTCACCTATTCGATCGCCAACGGTCTCGCTTTCGGCTTCATCTCCTATGTCGTGCTGAAAGCCTTCACCGGCAGGTTCCGTGACATCCATCCGGCCACATGGCTGGTGGCGATACTGTTCGTGATCCGCTTCGCCTTCTTCGCGGAGTAGGGCACCGGAAGCCGATCGAAACGCCGGCCCGATGCAATCGGGCCGGCGTTTTGCCGTTTTATTCGCGGTTCAGTTTCTCCACGTGCAGCAGCAGGGCGCTGTGGTCCTGTTCCCCGCAGCCCTCGGCGACAAGGGCGGCAAATGCGTCATGCACGGTTTCGGTGAGCGGCAGGCTGAGCGCCAGACCGTTCGCCGTGCGCAGGATCGAATCGAGGTCCTTCAACTGGATGCGCGCCGTGCCGCCGGGCCTGAAATCGCGCTCGATCATGCGTCTGCCGTGCAGTTCGAGGATGCGGCTTTCGCAGAAGCCGCCGCGAATGGCGTCGCGGAAGGCCGCGCGCGAGCCGCCGCCCTTTTCCACCAGCACCATGGCCTCGGCGATCGCCCCGATGGTGATGGCGACGATCTGCTGATTGGCGAGCTTGGCAAGCTGGCCTGTGCCGGTGGGGCCGACGCGGGTGAGGCGGCCCATGGGCCGGAACACGTCGGCCAGCCCGGCGATCACGGCTTCGTCTCCGCCGGCCATGATGGCGAGCGTCCCTTCCTCCGCGCCGACCACACCGCCCGAAACCGGCGCATCGACGTGGTCTATGCCGCGCGCCTCAAGCCGTCCGGCATGGTCGCGCGCCGCGTCGGGGGCGATCGAACTCATGTCGATTACCGCCGCGCCGGGGCGCAGCGCATCGGCGACGCTTCTACCCGCCATGGTACCGCCAAACAGGACTTCCGCGACCGCCGGTCCGTCCGTCAGCATGGTGATGACGATATCGGCGTCCTGTGCCGCCTGCGCCGGACCGGGCGCGAGCTTCGCACCCTTTTCGACCAGCGGCGCGGCCTTGGCGGCGTCGCGGTTCCACACGGTGACGTCGAAACCTGCCCCGATCAGACGGCCCGCCATCGGCGCGCCCATGCGCCCGGTGCCAAGAAAAGCGATCCTGCGTGTCAAACCCGTCTCCCTCCGGCTGATAATCGTGGCATATATAGCTTTTCCAGTCAGGAAGGGAAAACATGAAACTGTTCGATCTGACAGGGCGGCGTGCGCTCGTCACCGGCTCCTCGCAGGGTATCGGCCAGGCGCTGGCCAAGGGTCTCGCCGAGGCGGGGGCGGACGTGATCCTCAACGGCCGCGACAGGGACAGGCTGGCGGAGGCGGCGGAAAAGCTCGGCGCCAGGCACACGCTCGCTTTCGACGCCACCGATCATGAGGCCGTGCGCAGGGCCGTGGACGGTTTCGAGGCGGAAACCGGCCCGATCGATATTCTCGTCAACAATGCCGGCATGCAGCACCGCACGCCGCTGGAGGATTTTCCGGCGGATGCCTTCGAAAGACTCCTTAAAGCCAACATATCGACGGTCTTCAATGTCGGTCAGGCGGTCGCGCGCCATATGATCGCGCGCGGCGCGGGCAAGATCATCAACATCGCCAGCGTGCAGACGGCGCTCGCCCGTCCCGGCATCGCGCCCTACACCGCCACCAAGGGCGCCGTCGGCAACCTCACCAAGGGCATGGCGACGGACTGGGCGAAATACGGCCTGCAATGCAATGCGATCGCTCCGGGCTATTTCGACACGCCGCTGAACGCGGCCCTCGTCGCGGACTCTGCCTTTTCCGCGTGGCTGGAAAAGCGCACGCCCGCCGGCCGCTGGGGCAGGGTGGAGGAACTGGTCGGCGCCTGCATATTCCTTGCCTCGGACGCGTCCTCCTTCGTGAACGGCCATGTACTCTACGTCGATGGCGGCATCACCGCTTCGCTCTGAGGCAATGCGGCCCACTGCGGCCATGACCTGGAAAAAATCAAGTCGACTTTAGTATAAGTGAGAAAAACTGCCGCAGCCGCAAGGTTTCGATTGTCCGGGGGAGAGCTGATTGTTCCGGTAAGATAGCAACGGTCAGGTTGATGGCCGGGCGATTTTTCTTTCAAAAGGCGCCGCTTTATGTCTAAATGCGCGGCAACGAGTCGGGAGGTATTCATGATGAAGAATTTTGCGTCTGTGCTGGCGATGACCCTTGCCGGAGGTCTTGCCGGCCTGTCCGTTTCGACGATCGCCGCCAGGGCCGACGATGTCATCACGCTGGGCGCGTCTGTGCAGTTGTCCGGGCCGGTGGCCAATACGGGCCGCTATTATCAGGACGCCTACAATATCACCATCGACAAGATCAACGCCGCCGGCGGCGTGAAGGTCGGCGACAAGTCCTACAAGCTGGCGCTGAAAATCTACGACAACCAGTCGAACGTCAATCTGAGCGTGCGCCAGTACACCCAGCTCGTCACCGACGACAAGGTCAATTTCCTGCTCGGCCCCTTCGCGAGCAATTTCGCGCTCGCCGACTCGGTGATCTCGGAAAAATACCGGATTCCCATGGTGCAGGGCGGCGGCGCTTCCGACGAGATTTATACCCGTAAGTTCAAATATATTTTCGGTACGCTCGCGCCGGCCTCCAATTATTTCGGCTCGACGGTGGAGATGCTGAAGGGGCTGGACCCGAAGGTGCAGAACGTCGCGCTGGTCTATGCCGACGATTCCTTCGACGTCTCGGTCGCCGAGGGCACCCGCAAGCTTCTGAAGGATGCGGGCATCACCATCGCCGCCGACGAGAAGTTCGCCACCAATTCGACCGACTTCACCTCGCTGATCGCGCAGGTCAAGAGCAAGAACGTCGACGCCGTGCTGGTGGCGGGCCATGAGACCGAGGTGCTCAATTTCGTGCGCCAGTCGAAGAGCCTTGCCTTCAGCCCGAAGCTCTATTCCTTCACGGTGGGCGTGCCGACCGAGGATTTCCGCAAGGCGCTCGGCAAGGATGCCGACTATGCCTTCGGCATGACGGCGTGGCTGCCCGGCCCCAGCCTCAAGGACCGCTGGTTCGGCGATGCCTCGAAGTTCGAGGCCGAATACAAGGCCCGTTTCAAGTATGAGCCGGACTACCATGCCGCTTCCGGCGCCTCCGACGTGGAAGCCTTCGTGGAAGCCATCGAGAAGGCCGGTTCGCTCGACCCGCAGAAGGTCCGCGACGCGCTGGCGAGTATCAAGTTCGAAAGCCTCTATGGCCCCATCGCCTTCGACGAGCGCGGCCAGATCAACCTGCCGCAGATCGTCGTGCAGGTTCAGGACGGCAAGCTGGTCGAGATCCGCAGCCCCGCCGGACAGGTCAATGCGCCGAAATATCCCATGCCCGCATGGGACAAGCGCTGACATAGCCGCTTCCGGCGGGCTGCCCTCGCGCGCCCGCCGGAAAGGCATGTGCGCCGAAAATAGATTGTCCGCTGCGGCCCGGTTGCGGCCCGGCTGCTGCATTGCGGGGGTGGAATGAGTCTTTTCCTACAGGTCGTCATCAACGGTATCCTGCTCGGCGGGCTTTACGCCATCATGGCGCAGGGTCTGGCGCTGGTGTGGGGTGTGCTCAACATCGTCAACCTCGCCCACGGCACGATGATCATGCTGGGCGGTTACGTCACGTGGCTGCTGTTCGCCAATTTCGGCGTCGATCCCTTTATCGGCGTCTTCCCGGCTGCGGTGGTGATGTTCTGCTTCGGCTATGCCCTGCAGCGCGGCATCCTCAACCTCGTAGCGCGCGGGCCGATGTTCAACGCGCTGCTGATCACCTTCGGTATCGAGATCATCTTCACCGATGTGGCGCAGCACGTCTTCTCGGCCGATTTCCGCGCCATCATCCCGTCCTATTCGGCGGTGAACTTCAATGTGGCCGGCATCACCATCCCGCTGATGAACCTGCTCGCCTTCATCGCCGCCTTCGTGGTGTCGGGCCTGATGTTCTTCTTCATGCTGGGGACGAAGCTCGGCCGCGCCATCCGCGCCACCGCGCAGAACCTCACTGCCGCGCGGCTCTACGGCGTCGAGCCGCGCCATCTCTATGCCGTTACCTTCGGCCTCGGCGTGGCGATCGCGGGCGTCGCCGGCGGGCTTTACGCCACCGTCAATCAGCTCAACCCCTATATCGGCGTGCCGCTGACGGCCAAGAGCTTCGCCATCACCATCATCGGCGGGCTCGACAATCCGCTCGGCGTCATTCTGGGCGGGCTGATCCTTGGCGTCATCGAATCGCTGACGGTTCTATATCTCGGCGACACCTACCGCAACGTGGTCAGCTTCGGCATTCTCGTCCTCGTGCTGATCGTCCGCCCCGGCGGCCTTCTGGGGAAAACGGCATGAAATATCTTCCCGCCATTCTCGCCGTCGCCGCAGCCGTCGTGGCGCTGTTCGCACCCCTTTTCGCCTCGCCGATCGTGATGCAGCTCATGTTCGACGCGCTCATCATCGCCACGCTGGCGCAGGGCTGGAACATCATCGGCGGCTTCACCGGCTATCCTTCCTTCGGCAATTCCGTCTTCTACGGACTGGGCGCCTACGGTGCCGGCATCGCCATGGTGCAGTTCGGCCTGCCGTTCTTCGCGGGCGCGGCCATCGGCATCGTCGCGGCGGTGGTGTTCGCGTTCCTGATCGGCCTGCCGGTCCTGCGCCTCAAGGGCCATTATTTCGCCATCGCCACGCTGGCGCTGCCGCAGGTGATGGCGGCGATCACCTCCAACGTGCCGATCGCGGGCCAGAATATCGGCCTCGTGCTGCCGCTGCTCAACAACGACACCTTCTTCTACGAATCGGCGCTGATCCTGCTCATCGTCGCCACCTGCACGGTGGCGCTGCTGACCCGCTCGCGCTTCGGCTTCGGCCTGATCGCCATCCGCGAGAACGAGGAGGGCGCGGCGGCGATGGGCATCAACACCACGCTGTTCAAGATACTGGCCTTCATGCTCAGCAGCGCCTTCTGCGCCATGGCCGGCGCGCTGCAAGCCTACAAGATCACCTTCCTCGACCCGGAAGCGGCTTACCAGATACAGCTCAACGTGCAGATGATCATCATGGCCGTGTTCGGCGGCGCGGGCACCATCTTCGGCCCGGTCTTCGGCGCGCTGTTCCTGCAATGGGTGTCCAACTGGCTTTCGACCGCCTATACGGACGTGGCGGGCATGTTCTTCGGCGTGGTCGTCGTGGTGGCCGTGGTGCTGATGCCGCAGGGCCTCGCCCATGTGGTGCGCAACCTTCCCCGGCAGGGCTGGCGCTATTTCATCAACAATGTGAAGGCGACCAGGCTATGACCGCCTTGCTGGAAGTCAAGAACCTCACCAAGCGCTTTGGCGGCCTCACGGCTGTCAACAATGTCTCCTTCACCCTGAACAAGGGTGAAATCCTCGGCTTTATCGGGCCGAACGGCGCGGGCAAGACCACGGTGGTCAGCCTCGTCAGCGGTTCGATCTATCCGTCGTCGGGCGAGATTTACTTCAAGGACCAGCGCATCGACGACATGCCGATGTACAAGCGCGCCCATATGGGGATCGGCCGCACCTTCCAGATCATGAAGCCCTTTCCCGGCCTGTCGGTTCTGGACAATGTGGCGGTCGGGGCCATGTTCGGCCGCAAGGAGGCGCATCACGGCCTTGCCGCCGCGCGCGAGCGGGCGCGTGCCGATCTGGAATTCGTCGGGCTGGGCAACGCCGTCGACAAGCGTGCCGAGGAACTGGGCGGCCCGGACCGCAAGCGGCTGGAACTGGCCAAGGCGCTCGCCATGCAGCCCGATCTTCTCCTCTGCGACGAGGTCATGGCCGGGCTCAATCTGGTCGAGATCGAGGAAGTGATCGAGGTCATCCGCAAGGTCCGCGATTCCGGCGTCACCGTTCTGGTGATCGAGCATGTGATGAAGGCGATCAAGAGCCTGTCCGACCGCGTGATGGTGCTGCACCATGGCGAGAAGATCGCCGAGGGCAGCACGGACGAGGTTCTGTCCAATCCGGTCGTGGTCGAAGCCTATCTTGGGAAGAAAAGAGCATGAGTTCCGCGGACGACAAGATCATTCTCGACGTACGCAATCTCTCCGCCGGCTATGGCGAACTGCCGGTCATCCGCGATATCAACCTGCATGTGCGGGAGGCGGAGATCGTGGCGCTGGTCGGCAGCAACGGCGCCGGCAAGACCACGTTCCTGCGCGCGCTTTCGCGCCTGATCCGCTCCGAGGGCCGCATCGAGTTCCGCGGCGAGGACGTTTCGGGGGCGACGGCGGATCATGTGTTCCGGCGTGGGCTGGTGCATATTCCCGAAGGACGGCAGCTTTTCGACCGCATGTCGGTCGAGGAGAACCTGTTGATGGGGGCCTATCGCAGCAATGACAAGGCCCGCACGAAGGCCGATCTCGAAAAGGTCTATGGGCTTTTTCCGCGCCTTGCCGAAAGGCGCAGGCAGTTCGCGGGCTCCATGTCGGGCGGCGAGCAGCAGATGTGCGCCATGGGCCGCGCGCTGATGGCCGATCCGGTGCTTCTGCTGGTGGACGAGATGAGCCTCGGCCTTGCGCCGGTGGTGGTCGACCAGCTTATGGCTATCCTGCACGATATCCGAAAAATGGAACAGGTGACGGTGCTGCTGGTCGAGCAGGACATTCATCTGGCGCTCGACGGCGCGGATCGCGGCTATGTGATGGAAACCGGAACCTTCACGCTGGAAGGCAGGGCGCGCGACCTCATCGACGACGAACGGGTGCAAAAAGCCTATCTGGGGCTTTAAGCGGCTTTTTTACGGAATCGGCGGAACTTCTCCGGTAACGCCCGGCCATGCGGCCGGGCGTTGCTCGATTATTCCATCGCGATGGTATGGTCCACTTCCTGCGCAGCCTGCGGCTTGCGCAGCAGGATCACCAGCGGCATGGCGATAAGCGACATGATCATCAGGAGCTTGAAATCGTCGATATAGGCGATAACCGTCGCCTGCTTGGTGATCACGCTGTCAAGCAGCGCGCGCCCGGCCGCGGTGTACGGGCTCAGATAATGCGCGACGACGGGCGCGTCGAAATTGCGGTTGAACGGCGTCACATAGGCGGCGATATTCGCGTGGTTGACCTGCGTGTTCTCCGTCAGCAGCGCCGACACCACCGATATGCCGACGCTCGACCCGATGTTGCGCGAAAGGTTGTAGAGCCCCGTGCCGTCGCCGCGCATCTGCGCGGGCAGGGTGGAAAAGGCGACGGTGGTGAGCGGCACGAAGAGGAAACCCAGCCCCGCGCCCTGCACGAAGCCGACGCTGACGATGGTCCATTGCGACACGTCGGCGGTCCAGCCCGTCATCTCGTACATGGAGACCGCCGTCAGGCCGAGGCCCATCAGCAGCAGCCAGCGCGTATCGACGCGGCCGATCATCTTGCCGACCACGAACATGCAGGCCATGGTGCCGACACCGCGCGGTCCCATCACGATACCGGCCGTGGTGACGGGATAGCCCATCAGCGTTTGCAGATAGGGTGTCATCAGTGCCAGCGATGCCAGATAGGTGACGCCGACGATGAAGATGAACAGCAGGCTGACCGCGAAATTGCGGTCGAGAAACAGTTGCGGCTTGACGAAGGAATTTTGCGCCGTGAACGTGTGCACGAGCAGCAGATAGAATGTCGACGCGCAGACGATGGCCTCGATCATGATCTCACCGGACGAGAACCAGTCGAGCTGCTCGCCCCGGTCTAGAAAGAGCTGCAACGACGCGATCACGATGCTGAGCAGGCCGAAGCCGGTCCAGTCCAGCTTCGCCGACAGGTCGATCTTGGTTTCGGTGACGAACACCGTGATGCCGCCGAAGGCCAGCAGGCCGATCGGAACGTTGATGTAGAACACCCAGCGCCAGCTCATGTGATCCGTCAGCCAGCCGCCGATCACGGGGCCGAGCACCGGGCCGACCATCACCGAAACGCCGAACAGCGCCATGGCAGAACCGCGTTCCTCCAGCGAGTAGATGTCGAGCAATATGCCCTGCGACAGCGGCACCAGCGCCGCGCCGAAGAAGCCCTGAAGGAGGCGGAAACCGACGATCTCGTTCAGCGACTGGGCGAGGCCGCACAGAACGGAAGCGGTCACGAAGCCGGCGATGGCGGCAAGCAGCACGCGCTTGCGGCCGAACTTCGCCGCGAGGAAGCCAGACGGCGGCGTCATGATCGCCGCCGCCACGATATAGGAGGTCAGCACCCAGTTGATCTGGTCGGCGCTCGCGGAGACGCTGCCCTGGATATAGGGCAGCGCGACATTGGCGATGGTGGTGTCCAGCGCCTGCATGATGACGGAGAGGATGACGCAGGCCGTGATCGCACCGCGATTGGCGATGACAGGCATGCCGGATGCGGCAGCGGCGCTACTCATGGTCCCTGCTCACGGGTCCCTGTTCACGGATCATTGCTTGTGGGCTCCGCCGAAAAGATCGGTGATGAAGCTCGGCAGGCCGCGCGCCTTGCCGGTATCCACCTCGACGTCGGCGCTCATGCCGACGCGCAGCGGCGGCTTGCCGGCAATGTCGGTGATGTCGATGCGCATGGGGATGCGCTGCACCACCTTGACCCAGTTGCCGGTGGTGTTCTGCGCCGGCAGCAGCGAGAAGCTGGCGCCGGAAGCCGGGCTGATGCTGGCGACCACGCCCTTCCACTCCACGCCCGGATAGGTGTCGACCGAAACGGTCGCCTTCTGTCCGGGGCGGATATTGGTGAGTTCCGTTTCCTTGGGATTGGCGGCAATCCAGACATGCTCCGACGAAACGAGGGAGAAAGCCTGCGTCGAGGCCGCCAGATAGGAGCCGACCTGCAACGAATCCACATTGGTGACGATGCCGTTGAAGGGCGCGCGCACGACCGAATCGTCGAGCTGGCGCTGCGCGTCGTCCACCTTGGCCTTGGCTTCCAGATAGAGCGGGTTCTGCTCAAGGGGCTGGTCCGCATTGCCGCCGAGCTGGGCCAGCGCGGACTGCGCCTGCGCCTTGGCGACCAACACTTTCTGGCGCGCGGTGATGAGATCGTTCTGGGCCTGATCGAAAGTGGCGCGCGACGACGTGCTGGTGGCGACCAGATCCTGCTGCCGCTTGAAAGCGGCCTCGTAATAGGGCAGCACGGCCTGAGCCTGCGCGATCTCGACCAGCGACTGCTGATAGCTCGCCTTCAGGGCCAGAATCTGGTTGCGCACCTGGCCGAGATTGGCCTGGGCGCCTTGCAGCGCGATGCGGAAGGCGTCGGGCTTCAGGCGGAACAGGACCTGTCCGGCTTTCACCATCTCGTTGTCATGCACCTCGACGGAAGCCACCAGCCCCGAAACGTCGGTGGAAACGCCGAGCATATCCGCCTGAACATAGGCGTTGTCGGTGGAGACATAGCGCCCGCCGGTGACATAGAACCAGCCGCCGGCGACAAGCGCGACCGGCAAAAGGGCGAAAAGCAGGCGGCGGCGACGGTTTCTGCGGCGGTCGGCAACGTCCGCGACACTGGCGACAGCCGGTTGCGGCGCCGCTTCTTTCGGATCCGCCGGTGCGTCGGGGGCTTCGGTGCGATTGTCTTCGCGCGCTTCGGCTTCATCCCGGCCGGCAGCAGGATGCTTCACGATATTCGATGAGTTGGTCATGATTCAAGGTCTTCGTCGGAGATGGGAGTCCGGCAAGCGAGGGCCAGATTCTCCTTCATGGAAAGAAGTGTGCGGATCAGGCGTTCCTGCTCCTTGTCGGGGACGCCTTTCAATGCTTCGGCGCGGGTCAATGCCCCGATCGCCCGCATCTTTTCGAGAAGCGGCACCGCCGCCTCGCGGATGTAGATCAGGTGGGCGCGCCTGTCGGTCGGGTGCGGACGTCTTTCAACGAGCTCCTGCTCGACCAGCTTGTCGAGAATGCGCGTGAGGGTGATCGCCTCCACTTCCAGCAAATCGGCGAGATCGCGCTGTTTGATGCCGTCATTGTTGGATAGATAGGCGAGGGTCTGCCATTGCGCGCGCGTCATCCCGGCCACCCGCGCGCGCTGTTCAAAGCGCTTGCGCAGCAGCCGCGCGACATCGTGCAGCAAGAAACCGAGTATACGCGTATCCGTCATATTTTGGGAGGAACCAACTTCATAAGCTTCCTTACTTTAAGGAAATATATGAAATTGCTTTGATCGGCAACTAACGTTTGCGCGAGCAGGCGGCATTAAAGGGCTGAAACGCCCATGATCACGATCTGTTGAAAAGAAATGGACATTTGCGGTCCAGCGTTTAGGGTGATCCCGAAAACGACGACAAGCATGTCGCGCAAAAGTGCGCAGCGTCTCCGCAGGGAAATCAGTCCACCGGACTGATTTCCGATCCCGCTCCGATGCGATAACGACATGCGCAAAAACAAGGATTTAAAGCGCAGGAAGCGATCGACAAGCTCGCGACGCGCTTTAAAGGGGGAGGAGCCTGTGTCCGGCGATTTCAGTGCCATGCCTGTCGATTCGGATATTCGCGCCCGCGTCATGCGCAAGGTGGCGTGGCGGCTGTCGCCCTTTCTGGGCCTGCTTTATTTCGTCAACTATCTCGACCGCACCAATATCGGCTTTGCCGGGCCGCACGGCATGAATGCCGATCTGGGGCTGGACAAGGCCGCCTTCGGCCTTGCCTCCGGCATATTCTTCATCGGTTACCTGCTTCTGGAAGTGCCGAGCAACCTCGCCCTGCACAAGATCGGTGCGCGGCGCTGGATCGCGCGCATCCTGATAAGCTGGGGCATCATCGCCGCGGCCATGGCCTTCGTGCCCAATGCCGGCACGCTCTATGCGCTGCGCTTCCTGCTGGGCATAGCGGAGGCCGGGTTCTTCCCCGGAATCATTCTTTACCTCACCTTCTGGTTCCCCAAGCGGGAACGGGCGCGGGCGGTGGCGCTGTTCATGGTGGCGGTGCCGCTTTCCTCCGTCTTCGGCGCGCCGCTTTCGGCATGGCTCATCGATATCGGTCATGGCACGCTGTTCCACCTCGACGGCTGGCGCTTCATGTTCCTCATACAGGGCCTGCCGGCGGTGGTGCTCGGCATATGCTGCTGGTTCTATCTCACCGACCGGCCGAAGGACGCGCGATGGCTGGAGCCGGACGAGCGCGACTGGTTGCAGAACGAGATGGACACGGAGCAGGCCGAAACCGGGCGGCGCTATCACTATCCGCTGCGCAAGGCGCTGACCGAGCCGCGCATACTGGCGCTGGCCTTCGTCTATTTCGGCATCGTCTACGGCCTCTATGCGGTGGGCTTCTTCCTGCCGACGATCATCGCCGGCTTTCAGCAGACCTTCAACACCAGCTATTCGGTGCTGGAACAGGGCTTCATCGTGGCGATTCCTTACGTTTTCGGGGCGGTCGCCATGTATTTCTGGGCGCAGCACGGCGATCGCACGCGCGAGCGGGTGTGGCATGTGGCGCTGCCGGCCATCATCGGCGGCATCGCCATTCCGGTCGCGCTCTACCTGCAATCGCCCTTCGCCACGATGATCGCGGTGACGATCTGCACCATGGGCATCTGCTCGGCGCTGCCGACCTTCTGGCCGCTTCCGACCATGTTCCTGACCGGTGCGGCGGCGGCGGGCGGCATCGCGCTGATCAACGCGCTCGGCAATCTCGCCGGCTTCGTCGGCCCCTATGTCACGGGCTGGCTGACCGATCTCACCGGCTCGCCCAAGGCGGGCCTGTGGCTGGTGGGTGCCTTCATGGTGGCGGGAGGGCTGACGGCGCTGGCGCTGAAAGCCGCGCCGCAACCCGACGACGCGCGGGCCATCGAGACCGATACGGTGCGGTAATGCCGAGAAAAAAGCGGCTCCGGTAAACCGGAGCCGCCGTCGTTTTGTCTCGCGTGAGAGCTCGCCTTATTTCCCGGCGACCTGCTGCTCCATCGCGTCGGTGAGATGGTCCACGTTCCAGCGGAACATCTTCTCGTAGGTCGCGGCCGGGCCATCCGCCTTGGACAGTGCCTCGACGTAAAGCTCGCCGCCGGCCTTGGCGCCGGTCGCATCGGCGATCTGCTTGACGAGGCGCGGATCGTTGGAATTCTCGAAGAAATAGACCTTGACCTTTTCCTTCTTGATCTGGTCGATCAGCTTGGACACGTCGCTGGCCGAGGCCTCGCCTTCCGTGGAGAGGCCGAGCGGGGCGAGGAACTGCACCTTGTATTCGCGGCCGAAATAGCCGAAGGCGTCATGGCTGGTCAGCACCTTGCGGTCGGCGACCGGAATCGGGTCGATCCGGTCCCTGGCGTATTTGTCGAGGCCCTGCAGCGTCTTGGTATAGGCGTCGGCGTTGGCCTTGAACTTGACCGCGTCTTCCGGGTCGGCGGCGGCATAGGCCTTCTCGATGTTCTTCACCCAGATCTCGACATTGACCGGGCTGTTCCAGACATGCGGATCGGTGACGGTCTTGCCGTCTTCTTCCATCTTGCGCGTGCTGACGCCCGTGGAGGCCACGACCGGCTTGCCCGAATAGCCGGAAGCGGAGACGAGGCGGTCGAGCCAGCCTTCCAGACCTTCGCCGCTCACCAAGACCACGTCGGCGGCCTTGAGGTTCCTGGCATCGTCCGGGGTCGGCTCGTATTCGTGCGGATCGCCGTCCGGCGGCACGATGCTCGTGACTTCGACATTGTCGCCGCCGACCTGCTTGGCGACATCGGCGAGCACGGTGAAGCTCGCCACGACCTTGAGCGTCTTGGCGGAGGCCATGCCGGTCAGGGCGATGAGCGCCACGGCGGCGGTGCTGACGAGATACAGTTTTTTCATCGGATGCTCCTTTGGGGGATGGATCAGGCCTTGAGATGATGATGACGGGGCAGGAGCCGCCGCAGCGCGCCGGTGGGGGCGGCGAGCAGCGACAGCACGTAGATCGCGCTTGCGGTCAGGATGATGCAGGGGCCGGAAGCGTAGCTGAAATGGAAGGAAACGATGAGGCCGATGAGGCCGGAGAGGGCGGCCGACAGGCTCGCCACCGCGAACATGCCGGGCAGGCTGGTGCTCCACAGCCTGGCGATGGCCGCCGGCAGCATCATCAGCCCGACCGCCATCAGCGTGCCGAGGGCCTGGAAGCCCGCGACCAGATTGACCACCACCAGCAGCAGGAAGACGAAGTGATAGAGCGAGCCGCGTCCGCCGACGGCACGCAGGAAACCCGGATCGAAGCACTCGACCACCAGCGGACGGTAGACGAGGGCGAGCAGCACCAGCGTGAACGAGCAGATTCCCGCCACGAGATAGAGGGCCGGCGCGTCTATGGCGAGAATGGTGCCGAAGAGCACATGCAGGAGATCGCGGCTCGAACCGCGCAGCGACACGATCAGCACGCCGGCGGCGAGCGAGGTGAGGTAGAAGGTGGCGAAACTCGCATCCTCGCGCAGCACGGTCGTGCGGCTGACGATGCCCGACAGCACCGCCACGGCAAGCCCCGCGATCAGTCCGCCGACCCCCATGGAAAACAGCGAGAAGCCGGAAACCAGAAAGCCCACGGCCGCGCCCGGCAGCACGGCATGGCTGAGCGAATCGCCGACGAGGCTCATGCGGCGCAGCATCAGCAGCACGCCGATCGGCCCCGAAGCGAGGCCGAGACAGATGCAGGCCACCAGCGCGCGGCGCATGAAGCCGTAATCCATGAAAGGCGCGACCAGCGCGTCATAGACGGTCATGCCGCGTCCTCCTCCCGCTCGCAGACGGCGGCGTTTTCGTCCCATGCTTCCGCCATGGCGCGCGCTTTCAGCAGGTTGGCGTCCGACATGACGGTAGCGGTGGGGCCCCAGCCGATCGGCTCGCGCGCGATGAGCAGCGTCTGCGGAAAATGCGCCTTCACCTGTTCGAAATCGTGCAGGACGGCGAGGATGGTCCGCCCCTCCTGCCGCCAGCGCGCCAGTATGTCGAGCAGGTCGCGCGTGGTGCGCGCGTCTATGGCGGTGAAAGGCTCGTCCAGAAGCAGCACGCGCGCATCCTGCAACAGGAGCCGCGCGAACAGGACGCGCTGGAACTGCCCGGCCGAAAGGGAGCCGATCTGCCGCTTCTCGAAACCTTCCAGCCCGACGGCGACGAGCGCCTCGCGCGCCTTTTCCGCTATGCGCCGGGAAGCACCGCGAAACGCGCCCATTTCGCGCCAGGCGCCGAGCAGCACAGTATCGGCCACGGACAGGGGAAAGCTGCGGTCGATCTCGGCGGCCTGCGGCAGATAGCCGAAGTCGCGCGGCGAAAGGCCGCCGCGGTCGATCTCGCCGCCGGCGAGCGGCAATTGCCCCATCATCGCGCGGATCAGCGTGGATTTGCCCGCGCCGTTCGGCCCGGCGATGGCCGTCATGCTGCCGAGCGCGAAACTGCCCGACAGGTGATGCAGGGCAGGGTGACCGTTATAGGCCACGGTGACGTCGCGAAGCCGGATCGCGCCGGCGGATACGATATTGCTCATGGCAGCGACACCGCCCACCAGACGAGAAGCCAGACGAAGACCATCAGCCCGATCACGAGAACCAGCCGCGTCGCTGCCGGCCAGCCGAGGAACGAGCGCCGGAACGGCGCCCGCGCGGGGATACTTCTGTCTGTCGGCCGGCTCTGCATGTTCGGACCGTGCTCCTTCATTCATTCTCGCGCTCAGGGCAAGCGTCCCGAGCCATGCAACCGGCCCGCGCGCGGCGGCGAGGGCCATGATCTTCAATCCGGTCGGGATTTGTTACGATATAACGTCAATTGTCAAGTTACGTTATGACATGACGGTCATGCAATCGATGTGAAACCCTCAATCGCCTGCCGCGTTACCTTTTCCGGCTTTCATATCGGCACTTTACCGCTTCCGAAAAAGCGGCGTTTCCTGTAAGCGGGTCCCGCAGCGGCCCCATCGGGCCGTCTTGCATCGAGGGGGAAGGTTGATCGATATAAAGGGCGAACCTGATTCCAGGAAAGAGGGTATGCAGCAATCTGTCCGGTCCCGCGCGGTGTTCTTTATCGGCGGTTACGACCCCAAAACCTCAGAGGCATTTTTCAAACGGCTGCGCCGTGAGATCGCCCGCTTCGACGCGCTCTGGAATGTGCGTTCCGAAATATCGCCGGTCAGCGAGGCGTCGGATGGCGAGATCGGTTCCGTCACGATCGACACCGTTTCGGCCGAAGAAGGCTGGACGGTGCGCACCGATTTCAACTTTCTGGTTCTCGACAAGATCGTGCTTGCCGATTTTGCCCGGCCCCTGCCGGTGCGGCTTGCGAAATATCTCGTGGCCTTCGGCGATTTCGTGATATCCGGCGCGGCTTTCCGCTTTTTCGCCCGTGCCTGGCGCTTCGCGCTCTATTTCCTCTATCCGTTTCTGGCGCTGGTCCTGTTCGCCGCGCTTGGCACGCTGGCCGCATGGTTGGCGGAATGGCTGATCGGGCCGTGGATCGGCCGTGCGGACTGGATCGTCGGCATTGCGGTCTTCTTCGCCGCGCTGGCCACGCTCGGAAAACGCTGGTCCACCACGCACCTGATGGATTTGTGGTCGTTTTCGCTCAATTTCATGCGCGGCCGCCGTCCCGACGCGGAGGCGCTGATGCAGCGTTTCGCAGGCGCGGTCGAGGACCGCGTCGCGGCGGGGCGCTATGACGAGGTCGTCATTATCGGCCACAGCACCGGCGGGATGCTGATGCTGGACATGGCGGCGCGGCTTTTCGCGCTCGATCCCGCTTTTGCCACGCGCGCGGGTCGGGTGGCGCTGCTCACCCTCGGCTCGACGGCGCTGAAGGCCGGCTATCATCCGGCTGCGAAGCAATTTCGCCGCGACGTGCAGGCGCTCACCGACGCGCCCGGTCTCGACTGGTTCGAGGTCCAGTGCCTCACCGACGCCATCAATTTCTACAAGACCGATCCCGTGGCGGAGATGAAACTCCGGCGCGCGCCGGGCCGCGTCTTCCCGCTGACGCGCACGGTGCGCGTCAAGGACATGCTGCTGCCCGACGCCTACAGGCGCGTGAAACGCAATTTCTTCCGCGTCCACTATCAATATGTGTTCGGCAATACCAAGGCTTACTGGTACGATTTCTTTCAGGTCTGCTGCGGGCCGCTTTTCCTCGTCGACCGGATGAGGGACATGATCGTCGGCGGGGTTCCGGCGCAGAAGCCGGATCGGGGGCTGGCGAAGGGAGATGAAAGCCAATGACGCCACTTGTCGCGATGATCGTCTGGTCCATCGGGCTGCTCGCCTGGGTGGTGATCCGCATTCCGCATCAAAGGCGGGCGCGCCGGATACAGGTGGAGCGCACGGCGCGCACCCTCGCCGACCGGCTGGCGCTGGCGGCGGCGACGGTGGGCCTTTCGGTTCTGCCGCTGATCTATGTCGTCACCGGCTTTCCGCGCTTCGCCGCCTATGCGTTCCGGCCATGGATGGGCTGGGTCGGGACGATCGTGGAACTTGCCTTTCTGTGGCTCTTCCATGCCAGCCACAAGCAATTGGGAAAGAACTGGTCCGTCTCGCTCGACATACGGCGCGAACACAAACTCGTGACGGACGGCCTCTATCGCTATGTCCGTCATCCGATGTATTTGTCCTTCTGGCTCTGGGCCATCGCGCAGTTCTTCCTGCTGCCCAACTGGATCGCCGGTGCGGCGGGGCTTGTCGGTGTCGCAATCCTCTATTTCCACCGGGTGCGACATGAAGAGGCGATGATGCGCGAGGCTTTCGGGGCCGCCTATGACGAATATTCCAGCCGGACGGGCCGCATCATCCCGAAGCCATGGTAACATCATGATTCCAGAAAACGACGCCGAACGCCGCTCGCACTTTACCCGTCGCAGCGTGCTTCTCGGCCTTGCCTGCGGGGCGGCACTGGCGCTGCCGGCCGCCGCCGCAGAGGCGAAATCCGTACACAAGTCCGCTTCCGTGCCGCCGGTCCAGCCGGTCAAGCCCCCGGCGGTACCCCGGCGCGGCGACGTCTATCTGCTGCGCGGCTTCGCCGATATCTTCTCCACCGGCATAGACGAGATCGGCAAGGAGCTTCAGGCCGATGGGATCAATGCCCATGTCCTCGGCCATGCGGCGTGGCGGCTCGTGTTCAACGAGATCGTCGCCGACCAGCAGAAGAACGGCCGTTCGCCGGTCATCCTCATCGGTCATTCGCTCGGCGCGAACGCGATCATCACCATTGCCGAAAATCTGCAAAAGCGCGGCATCGCCGTCGACTACATGGCGACCTTCGCCGCCACCGCACCCGATCCGGTGCCGGGCAATGTGCGCCGCGTGAAGAACTTCTATTTCAAGCAGCATGGCTGGGGCCTGCCGCTCGTCGCCGGTCCGGGCTTCAAGGGCAGTCTGGAGAATCGCGATTTCTCCAACGATCCCGGAGTCGGCCATTTCAACATCGAGAAGCAGAAGCCCTTGCAGGCGGAAGTCGTGCGCGACGTGTTGCGGGTGCTCTCCGCGCGATAGAGCGGTTCCTGTTTTCACGGAATAAGGAAACCTGCTCTATCTATTTGTTTCGCCGCATTTATGCGCCGCCAAATGTTTCCATTTGGCTGCCAAATGCTCTAGATTCCGGATCGCGCGGCATTGCATTATGCTATCGTCTCGCAATGGACACAGGATACGGGACGAAGCGATGCTGGAACGGATGATCGATCAGGGCGCGGGCCGCGAGCTCGCCGATATCGTGCTGAAGGGCGGGCGCTTATTCGATCTCGTGACCGGCGAACTGGTGGAGAGCGACGTCGCCATCTGCGGCGGGCGCATCGTCGGCACCTTCGGAACCTATCGCGGCGTCCGGGAGATCGACATTGCCGGCCGGATCGTCGTTCCGGGCTTCATCGACACGCATCTCCATATCGAATCCTCCCATGTCACGCCGCATGAATTCGACCGCTGCGTGTTGCCGCAGGGCGTCACCACCGCGATCTGCGATCCGCACGAGATCGCCAATGTGCTGGGGGCGGAAGGCATAAAATTCTTCCTCGACAGCGCGCTGGAAACGGTGATGGATATCCGCGTGCAGCTTTCGAGCTGCGTGCCCGCCACCCATATGGAGACCTCCGGCGCGGAACTTCTGGTCGGCGACCTGCTTCCCTTCGCGGATCATCCCAGGGTGATCGGCCTTGCCGAATTCATGAATTTTCCGGGCGTGCTGGCGAAAGACCCGGAATGCATGGCCAAGCTCGAAGCGTTTCAGGGGCGGCACATAGACGGTCATGCGCCGCTTCTGCGCGGGCTGGACCTGAATGCCTATATCGCGGCCGGCATCCGCACCGAGCACGAGGCGACGACCGCGGAAGAGGCGCTGGAAAAGCTGCGCAAGGGCATGTATGTGCTGGTGCGCGAAGGCTCGGTGTCGAAAGACCTGAAAGCGCTGATGCCCATCATCACCGAGCGCCATGCGCAGTTTCTGGCGCTGTGCACCGACGACCGCAACCCGCTCGATATCGCCGATCAGGGCCATCTCGATTATCTCATCCGCACGGCCATCGCCGGCGGCGTCGCGCCGCTCGCCATCTATCGCGCGGCGAGCGTTTCGGCCGCGCGCGCCTTCGGCCTGTTCGATCGCGGTCTGGTCGCGCCGGGCCAGCGCGCCGATCTGGTCGTCTTGGACAGTCTGGAGGGCTGCCATGCCGAAATAGTGCTTTCGGCGGGCCGGGTGGTGTCGGAAGACCTGTTCGCCGCGCGCAGGCCCGTCGCTCCGGTCGGACGCCACAGCGTGCATGCGCCGCGCGTCAATGCGGCGAGCTTCCGCTCCCATTCCAACAGCGGGCGCACCCGCGCCATCGGCATCGTGCCGGGCAGGATCATCACCGAAAGCCTCGAATTCGATCTGGCGACCGGCCCCAACGGCGTCGAGCCCGATCTGGCGCGCGACGTGGTGAAGATCGCCGTGGTCGAGCGCCACGGCAAGAACGGCAATATCGCCACCGGCTTCGTGCACGGCTTCGGCCTGAAGGCCGGCGCCATCGCCTCGACGGTGAGCCATGACAGCCACAATATCTGCGTCGTCGGCGTGTCCGACGCGGACATGGCCGTCGCCGCCAACAGGCTCGGCGAGATCGAGGGCGGCTTCGTGGTGGTGCGTGACGGCAAGGTTCTGGCCGAGCTGGCGCTGCCCATTGCCGGGCTGATGAGCATGGAGCCTTACGAGCGCGTGCGCGACCAGTTGCGCAAGCTGCGCCACGCGGCGGAGGAACTCGGCTCCGTGCTGGAGGAGCCGTTCCTGCAACTGGCTTTCGTCGCCCTGCCGGTGATCCCGCATCTCAAGATCACCGATCGCGGGCTGGTGGACGTGGACAAGTTCCAGTTCGTCGGGAACTAGTATCAAGGCCGCCCGGCGGAATGTTCACCGATTTGTGAATCCGCTGTGAATGGCGTATTGCCCGCGCCAACCGATCACGTTAGCATGCCCCATCACAAGAACGGCGGGATGAACCCGCCGAAGCCAAATGGGGACATGACATGAAACTTGCTCGCCTTGCCCTTTTCGGGGGGCTTCTCGCTACCGCCGCAGCCTTTGCCGTTCCGGCTTCCGCCCGGGACCTGACGGTTGTCTCGTGGGGAGGCAATTATCAGGACGCGCAGCGCGAAATCTATTTCAAGCCGTTCGAGAAGAAGACCGGCAAGCCGCTGCTCGAAGAATCATGGGACGGCGGCTACGGCGTCATTCAGGCCAAGGTCAAGGCGGGAAATCCCAACTGGGACGTGGTGCAGGTGGAGGCCGAGGAACTGGCGCTGGGCTGCGCGGACGGGCTCTACGAGAAGATCGACTGGAGCAAGCTCGGCGGCAAGGACAAGTTCCTCAAGAGCGCCGTCAGCGATTGCGGCGTCGGCGCGATCGTGTGGTCCACGGCCATCGCCTATAATGGCGACAAGCTCAAGGACGGGCCGAAATCATGGGCCGATTTCTGGGACGTGAAGAAGTTCCCCGGCAAGCGTTCGCTGCGCAAGGGCGCGAAATACACGCTCGAATTCGCCCTCATGGCCGATGGCGTGCCAAAGGAGAAGGTCTATGACGTGCTTTCGACGCCGGAGGGCGTCGACCGGGCCTTCAAGAAGCTCGACGAACTGAAGCCCTATATCGTGTGGTGGGAAGCCGGCGCGCAGCCGCTGCAACTGCTCGCTTCCGGCGAGGTGGTGATGGCTTCCGCCTATAACGGCCGCATCACGGCCATCGACCGCGACGAGAAGCGGAATTTCAAGGTCGTCTGGCCGGGCAGCATCTATGCCGTGGATAGCTGGGTGATCCTGAAGAACGCCGCGAACAAGGACGCGGGCATGGATTTCATCGCCTTCGCCAGCGAGGCGGACAATCAGGTCAAGCTGCCGAAATACATCGCCTACGGCCTGCCGAACAAGGAAGCCGCAAGCAAGGTTCCCGCCGAATATGCCGCCGATCTGCCGACGGCGCCCGAGAACCTCAAGGAGGGCATTCCGCTCGACGTCGATTTCTGGATCGACAATTCGGAGGAACTGACGAAGCGCTTCAACGCCTGGCTGGCGCAGTAAAGCGCGTGGCATGGCCTCGTCCGCCCGAGCCGGCGGGCGGGGCATTTTCGCCTGCGGGGAGCGCGTTTCGCAGGTGTATTTTCCACATGGAATGTTTCCCACACGGAGTGTTTCATTGACGGACCATCGCATCCGCTTTGAGAGTGTCAGTAAATCCTATGCCGACTTCAAGGTCATAGAGGGACTCGATCTCGAAATCGCCAAGGGCGAGTTCGTCAGCCTGCTTGGGCCGTCCGGCTCCGGCAAGACGACATTGCTCATGATGCTGGCGGGCTTTGAAAATCCGACCGGCGGCACGATCCGCGTCGACGGCAGGCCGATCAATACGGTCCCGTCCTACAAGCGCAATATGGGTGTGGTGTTCCAGAATTATGCGCTGTTTCCGCATATGACGGTGGGCGAGAACGTTGCCTTTCCTTTGCAGATGCGCGGCGTCGGCAAGGCGGAAATCACGGAGCGGGTGAGCAAGGCGCTCGACATGGTGCAGCTTTCCGCGCTTCGCGAGCGCAAGCCGTCGCAGCTTTCCGGCGGGCAGCAGCAGCGTGTCGCGCTGGCGCGCGCGCTGGTGTTCGAGCCGGGCGTGGTGCTGATGGACGAGCCGCTCGGCGCGCTCGACAAGCAGTTGCGCGAGCAGATGCAGCTCGATATCCGCGCGCTGCACGGCCGGCTCGGCCTCACCATCGTCTTCGTCACGCACGACCAGAGCGAGGCCCTGACCATGTCCGACCGCATCGCGGTCTTCGACAAGGGCCGCATCGAGCAGATCGGCACCCCGCGCGAAATCTACGACGAGCCGCGCACCCGCTTCGTGGCGGAGTTCATCGGCGAGACCAATCTCGCGGAAGGCACGGTGGAGCGGGTCGAAGGCCGCAATGCGCGGATACGGCTGAAGGATGGCGGTCTCCTGACGGCGGCTTCGGCGGCCGGGCGATGCAAGGCGGGCGACGCCGTGTTCGTTTCCATCCGCCCGGAACGGATAGAACTGGGCGGAGCAGGTGGGGCAGACAACCGTTTCGACACCCGCATTCTCGACAGCGTCTATCAGGGCGATCACCTGCGCATCCAGCTCGACGAAAAGGCACACGGCTTCATCGTCCGGCTCGACCGCAAGGCGCGCGAATGGCCGGCGGGCAGCGACGTTTCGGCCTGCTTCGCCGCCGCCGATTGCTGGACGATTGCGGCATGAACGGGTCGGCCCGGACCATGCGCGCGGTGTTCCTGATCGCGCCGCTCTTCATCTTCATCGCGCTGTTCTTCCTGTGGCCGCTCGGCGTGATGATGAAGCAGGCCGTGTCCGACACGGCGGTGCTGCGCGTGCTGCCGCAGACGGCCGAGGCCGTGCGGGGCTGGAACGACGAAAGCGGCCCCACGCCGCAGATGAAGCAGGCGCTGGTCGCCGACCTCAAGGCCGCCACCGACCGGCAGGCGGTGGGCGACATGGTGCGCAGGCTCAACAGCGCGCAATCGGGCTTCCGCACTCTCATGAGCAAGACCCAGTCCGCGCTGGAAAAGGACGGTACGCCGCCCGACCTCGAAACCATCGACAAGCGCTGGAGCAGGCCCGAATTCTGGCGCGCCATCGCCGGCGCGCTGGCGCCGTGGACCGACCGCAACCTGCTGGCGGCGGTGGATATGGAGCGCGATCCGTCCGGCGCCATCGTCTCCATGCCGGAGGGCACTTCGGCCAACCGCGCCATCATGATCCGCACCTTCTGGATCGGCGCTCTGGTGACGCTCACCTGCGCGCTGATCGGCTATCCCTATTCGATCCTTTTGGCCTCGGCTTCGGGCTGGGTGCGCAACGTGCTGTTCGCGGCGGTGCTGCTGCCGCTATGGACCTCGCTGCTGGTGCGCACGGCGGCATGGTTCATCCTGTTGCAGGACAAGGGGCTGATCAACGATACGCTGATCCGCCTCGGCATCATAAACCATCCGCTGCCGCTCATCTTCGACCGCACCGGCGTGATCATCGCCATGACGCATGTGCTTCTGCCCTTCATGGTTCTGCCGATCTACAGCGTGCTCGTCTCCATTCCGTCCAACCTGATGCCCGCGGCGGCGTCGCTCGGCGCGCCGCCATGGCGTGCTTTCCTGCGCGTGCTGCTGCCGCTTTCCATGCGCGGCGTCCTGTCGGGCATGCTGCTCGTCTTCATGAGCGCTATCGGCTATTACATCACCCCGGCGCTGATCGGCGGCCCCGGCGACCAGATGATAAGCTCCATCATCGCCTACTACGCCACCGGCTCGGCCAATTGGGGCATGGCGGGCGCGCTCGGCATCGTGCTGCTCGCCGCCTGCCTGATCCTCTATGCCGTCTACGGACGGCTGACGGCCGAAGAAGGGCGGGCATGATGGGGCGCGTGGCCAAAATCGTCTTCGCGGTCGCGGCGGTTATCTTTCTGGTGGCACCGCTTTTCGCCATCCTGCCGCTGGCCTTCACCAACAGCGTCTTCCTCACCTACCCGGTGCCGGGCTGGTCGCTGCGCTGGTTCGATGAACTCGCGACGGCGGATGCATGGCGGCGCTCGATCCTCAACAGCCTCATCATCGGCGGCGGCACCATGATTCTGGCCACGGTGCTGGGCACCATGGCCGCGCTCGGCTTGCGCCATCGCGGGCTTTTCATGTCCGGATCGATCCGCACCCTGTTCCTGCTGCCGATGGTGGTTCCGGCGGTGGTGATGGGCGTCGGCATGCAGCTTCTGTTCGTGCGGATCGGCATCGCCAATTCCTATATCGGCGTCATCTTCGCCCATACGGTGCTGTCGATCCCCTTCGTGCTGGTGAGCGTGACGGGTGCGCTGGCCGGCATCGACCGCCGGGTGGAACTGGCGGCGGAAAGCCTCGGCGCCTCGCCCTTCACGGTGTTCCGCAGGGTGACGCTGCCGCTCAGCCTGCCGGGCATCGCATCCGGCGCGGTGCTGGCCTTCGCCACCTCGCTCGACGAGGTGGTGCTGACGCTCTTCGTGGCCGGGCCCAACCAGCGCACGCTGGCGCGGCAGATGTTCTCCACCATCCGCGAGAATATCAGCCCGGCCATCGCGGCGGCCGCCTTCCTGTTCATCGCCGGCACGATCATCCTCGGCCTGCTGACGCTTCTCGTCCGGCGGCGCGCACCGGCCTAGTTATTTCAAGGGATTATCGCTCGATCCTCGTGGAAAGGATGATCGACGACATGGTGCGTTCCACGCCTTCGAGCGCGCCGATCCGGTCCAGAACCACGTCCAGTTCCTGAATGGACGGCGCCTCCACGATCACGATCATGTCGAACTGGCCGCTGACCGAATGGAGCGTGCGCACCGCCATCATGTTCTTGAGCGCCGCCTCCACTTTCGGAGCGAGCTTGGGCAGGGCCGTGACGAGCACATGGGCGCGCACGAGATCGCGCTCGAATTCCGGCGCGATTCTCACCGTGTAACCTTCGATGACACCGCGCTTTTCCAGCTTCTCGATGCGGCTTTGCACCGTGGTGCGGGACACGCCGAGCCGCCGCGCGAGGTCGGCGGTGGAGGCGCGCGCGTTCTCGCGCAGGAGGGCAATCAGGCTGAGATCGGCATTTGTCGTCATAATCACTATTCTATACGGCGAAATGCACAGACAAACAACGTCAGATCGTCGGTTTACATGCTTCTTTTCGCATCGTTCTCATGCGATTCTTACCTATCCGAATTGCATTGAGAAGGGATCGGGATCATGAAACAGATCGTTGTCGTCGGCGCGGGCAAAATCGGCGCCACCATTGCCGACCTGCTGGCTTCCACGGGGGATTATGCGGTCACGGTCGTGGACCGGTCGCAGGAGCAGCTCGACGCGCTGGAAGCTGGCGCAGCCGTGCGCAAGCAGGCGCTGGATATCGAGGACGCCGCCGCCCTCGAAGCCGTGCTTGCCGGCAAGTTCGCCGTGCTGAGCGCTGCGCCCTTCCACCTGACCACCCGCATCGCCGAAGCGGCCGCGAAGGCCGGCGTGCATTATCTCGACCTGACCGAGGACGTGGCCAGCACGCGCCGCGTCAAGGAACTGGCCAGGAACGCGAACACCGCCTTCATCCCGCAGTGCGGCCTTGCTCCCGGCTTCATCTCGATCGTCGCCTACGATCTCGCCAAGCGGTTCGACACGCTCGACAGCGTGCGCATGCGCGTCGGCGCGCTGCCGCAATACCCCTCCAATGCGCTCAACTACAATCTGACCTGGAGCACGGACGGCGTCATCAACGAGTATATCGAGCCCTGCGAGGCCATCGTGAACGGCGAACTGACCGAGGTTCCGGCGCTGGAGGAGCGGGAGGAATTCTCGCTCGACGGCGTGACCTACGAGGCGTTCAACACCTCCGGCGGGCTCGGCACGCTGTGCGAGACGCTCAAGGGCAAGGTGCGCACGCTCAACTACCGCACCATCCGCTATCCGGGTCATGTGGCGCTGATGAAGGCGCTGCTCAACGATCTCGGCCTGCGCCATCGCCGCGAGGTGCTGAAGGACATTTTCGAGAATGCGCTGCCGACCACGCTTCAGGACGTGGTGGTGATCTTCGTCACCGTGTCCGGCTCCAGAAACGGCCGCCTCGTGCAGGAAACCTACGCCAACAAGGTCTATGCGGCGCAGGTCGGGCACATCGTGCGGTCGGGCATCCAGATCACCACGGCGTCCGCCATCTGCGCGGTGCTCGACATGCTCGCCCATGGCGATCTGCCGCAGAAGGGCTTCATTCGTCAGGAAGACATTACGCTCGACGCCTTCCTCGCCAACCGCTTCGGCAAGGCCTATGCGCAGGACGAGCACAGCGCACGGCTGGTCGCCTGAAAATCGCGGGCTGTCGTGCCGGTCTCCGTGCGTGAGATCGGCGCTTCAGCTTTTTGATAGGATGTGATCCGGACGATGATGGCCTGCCGCGCCATTGGCGCGGCAGGCCTTTTCATATCTGCTTCCGGCCATACCCGGATATTTGCCGTTTTCATGATGGATGCTTTTGCAACTCATTTGCATTATAGCGGGATTTTCCGGGCTTTGAAGAATAGGTTGCAATGAGGAAATTTTACACGTATTAATTGTATCAAGCCTTGCCGGTGGATGAAAGCGCATTCCGAAAAATACGAAGCGGTTTTGCTTCCGGAAATGCGCTTCGGGCAGGCGATCGGCTTTCGGGAGGCGGCGTGGGAGAGAGGCCGTTTTCCGGGAGAAGACATAAGCATTTCAGCATGTAACTCTCCTGATATTTATTCTTTTTTCCGGTTTGATGATTGAGGATAAAGATGAGCTTTGTCGTGAAACGTAATTCTATTGATTATTCCATTATTCAGAACCCTTTGACCGCCAATTCCGATTCCGGTGACACATCGATGGCATCGGAGAAACACGGGATAACCTACGGAGTTTCAGAAGCAGGAGAGAAGAAGTACATGTTTTCCGAGGCACGGGCGATCATTCTGCTTGAAATGGTGCGCGGCCTGAAATGGAGGCCGCCGCATGCGGCGGAGGAAATCATGAACTGTCCGGCGGGCATGGCCTTCATCGTTCCGGCGGAGACGGAATGCGCGCTCGTCTGGCCGAAGAGCGCGGCGCATATCGTCATCACGCTGGACGATCTTGCCTCATCCGCGTCTGAAAGGGACGGGCAGGCGGGACAGGCCCTGATGCCGGTCTGTTTTCCGAACCGGCAATGCCTGCAACTGGCGCAGATCCTGTGGACCGAGCTTCGGGTTTCGTCCCATATCGGCGAGGGCTATCTCAATGCGTTCCGCAAGGTTCTGACCGGTGTGCTGATTCGCAATGCGGCCATCGCGCGCGCCAGCGGCCGCCAGCAGTTTGGCCTTTCCAACTATGCCTGCCGCCAGATCGAGAATTATCTGAAGGAGAATTTCCGCAATTCCGTCTCGGTGCCGGACATGGCGGCGCTGGTGGGCATATCGGCGGGGCATTTCGCCACCTGCTTCCGCGCCAGCTTCGGCCTGACACCGCATCAATATCTGATGCGGCTGCGGCTCGACGAGGTGGAGCGGTGCCTGCGCGAGACGGATATCGCCTTGAGCGAAATCGCCGCCTCGGTGGGTTTTTCGAGCCAGAGCCACATGACGACGGCGTTGCGCAAATACCGGCACCTTACGCCGGGGGAGGTACGACGCCGCTCTTATGCACAGCGTCAGCGGCGCAAGCATTGACGGCCATACCGCCTCGGCACGATGCCGGGGCGGCATGTGTGGGCCTCCCCGGCGGAGGCTGTTGTTTTGCCGGGGCGCAAAAAGATGGAAAAAAGCGATTTAGCCCTTTGCAATTGTGAAACCCTTTTGCTATACGCCACCTCGCTGACACGATGAGCGCTGTTCCCCGGTAGCTCAGCGGTAGAGCAACCGGCTGTTAACCGGTTGGTCGCTGGTTCGAATCCGGCCCGGGGAGCCATTTTATTTGCCTGAATGGCTGTTTCTCAACAAGTTCAACGACTAGCGGCTCCTTCCTGTACACGGGAAGGTACACATCGGGCCTGTTTTGAAGTACGGGCAGAAGTCTCCTGCCGAAACGTTTCGCTATCGGCGGCGGGTGCCGTAAGACCCGAAACCCATCGTCGGAAAGCGTGAACTTATGGAGTTTTTAGGTGAGATCGGGAAACAGGCCCGCGCCCGTTATGCCCAGCCTCACTGCGAATCAAGCACTGGCGCATTCTCCGCGCGGTGCTTGCAGAGGCTGATGTATTGAGCGAGACCAACTCCCGGTCCCGATACAATCATAGAAGCCACAACCGGGGCGCGTCGTCAGTTGACGAAAAAACACGTTTCGGCTTAATTACGCCGATCATGAAGATTGCAACGGTCCTCGTAGTGGTAGAAACGCGTATGGGCAGGGTGGTGTAACTACCCGGCGGAAGCACCCATGCGCGGAAAACAGGCTCCTGACGGGGCCTTTTTTTATGCCGGAATCTTCGGCCGCCTCGTCAGACACTCGCTTCAACCATCGAGAGGACGAAGGCCGCATGTCGAACAACAATTTCACGCACGAGCAAGGTGGTGCACCGCCACGGCTGATCACTCTTGTCCTGCTGTCCGCTCTTGCCGTTCTGCCGGTCAACATGATCTTGCCGTCGCTGCCGAACATAGCCTCGGAATTTCACGTTGACTTCGCACTCGTCAATCTATCGGTTGCAGGCTTCGCGATTATCACCGCCCTCATAGAGGCCATCGGGGGAGCGATATCGGATCGATTTGGGCGCAGACCAATCGTCATTATATCGCTTTCGCTTTTCATCGCCGCGTCCATCGGATGCGCGTTTTCCACCGGTATAGAAATGTTTCTTTTCTTCCGCGCCATGCAGGCCTGTATCGCGCCTTGCTATTCCGTCGCTCTTGCTGTGGTCAAGGAAACGTCGGACGAGCACGAGACCGCCAGCAAATTTGGCTATCTCGCCATGGGATGGGCGTTGGCTCCGATGGTTGGGCCTTCGTTCGGCGGGGTTCTGGACGAGGCCTTCGGCTGGCGGTCGAGTTTTGTTGTCCTTGCTCTTCTTGGTGTGGCCGCATTGGTTTTATCCATGCGGGAGTTGCGCAGGATGAACAGGCGCAATTCCGGAAAGCACTATCTGGTTTCATACCGCCTGCTTCTGGGATCGGCACTGTTTTGGGCATATACCATCTGCATGGCCTGCTCCATGGGGGTGCTTTACGTGTTTCTCGGGGGAGCGCCCTTGGTGGTCGGCTCCATGCTCGACGGATCGAGCGCCGTCCTTGGCCTTTACATGGGATTTGTTCCTGCCGGATTCATTTTGGGTAGCTATCTGGCCGGCCGTCACACTTTCCGGAGATCGCTGGGATTCATGCTCATTGTTGCCCGCCTGCTGACATGTGGGGGCTTGCTGGTCGGTCTGATGCTGTCAATCTTCGGTGCTGCTAGCGTTCCAGCCTTCTTTGGGCCATGCGTTTTCATCGGGATCGGAAACGGTTTGACAATGCCCGTTGCAAATAGCGGGGCAATGTCGGTTCGCCCCGATCTGGTCGGCACGTCGGCAGGGCTTGCAGCAGCTATAAGGATTGCTGGCGGAGCAACGATTGCCTCTGTTGCGGGGCTGTTCCTGACCGCTTCGATCCCCGCACTTTTCATCCTGATGCTGGTCGCAGCGGTATTTGCGTTGTTGGCCGCGATCTATGCGGCCTGTCTCGACCGAAAAAGGGCCGCTGCGCTTCTATAAGCATTTGCGATGATAAAAGAGTCGTTTCCGGCATGGTTCCCAAAGCTTGCCGGGGTACATACCTTTGTTGTGGGTTTCGGACACAGGGCGAGTTATAAGTTATTGAACGCGGCATAAAAGGAATACCTTTCGACAGCGTATCAAGGCCACCAGAGATTGGGGAGACTGTATTTGGAAATTTTGCGACAATATTATTGTTGCGCGCCAAGAGCTCAGGAATGCTAAACTGCAACCCTGCCCGGTCACATGCTTCATAGCTATTCCATAGATACATGCCGTCCATCCCGCTCCCCTTTATCATCTCGTTGCTGCTGGCAATCGTCTCCGCTCGCATGGCCCGACGATGGGCGCAGGGCCGTGCCAACGGCGGATTTCTCGTCCCGGTCGTCTATTGTGCGATCCTGTCTGCAATCGTCGGGCTACGATGGACCTATGATGAGCCTATTATACGCTTGCTCCAGCCTATCCTCGCGTCGGCATTGCCGCCGCTAATCTGGATCAGCTTTGCCTTTTCGCGAAGATTGGCGCTCTGGCCTCCTGGCAGCATGTGGTTACATGCTATCCCCACAATCATCGTGATTGCGCTTAGATTTGCCGAAAAAGAAATTCTCGATCCAGTTCTTGTCGCCGTGTTTGTTGGTTACGGCTTGGCACTGATCTTCGCGGCAAGGCGCGGTTCGGAGCACTTTTCGTCGACGCGAATAGGGGAGGAACCCAGGGTACGTAAGGCGATGTTCCTTGCGGGGGCACTCCTCATCCTTTCGGGCGTCATCGATTTTGCGGTGAGTGCAACTCTGGCGTATGGAGATGCAGCGTGGACGAGGGACGTGCTTACGATCGGAACCGTTTTGACCCTTGCAGCAGCCGGTTATGCTGTGATCGTGGCCGATGGCTCGGTCCCACCGTCACATGACGATGAGGATATGGACCCCGAATCTACCGATCCGGTTCGGAAAGCCGGCGAGAACGATGCGGATATCGTATCTGCGATCGATATATTGATGCGCGAGCGCCAGCTATACCGTGACCCCAATCTTACGCTCGATCGCCTTGCCCGCAGGGCGTGCATCCCCGCCAGACAAGTTTCGGGTGCCTTAAACCGCACTTGGGGGCGCAACATATCGCAGGTGATCAACGAGTACCGGGTGGAGGAAGCAAAACGGTTGCTCATCGAGACGCGGCAGACCATCGTCGTTGTGATGCTGGAAGCTGGATTCCAGACCAAATCGAACTTCAATCGGGAATTTTATCGTGTCACCGGCACGACGCCGAGCGACTTTCGCCGCTCATGCCATGGAGGGGAAGAGCAAACAGGTGGGCTTATGGTTCGGGGAAAGCCTTTTCCAGAAAAGTCATGACGCCGTCTGCGACCTGACGATGGATGGCCGCGCGGCTGCGGGTGCCTCCATCCCGGCAGACAAATCCTTCACCGGGGGATTCTTTCTCGATCAAGGCTTTAGCATTCGGCTTGCAAAGTTGAACGAAGCTGAAATGGGTGGCGTCTGCAATCTCCCGATAGGACGTCGTTTTCTTTGGCAAATGTTCGGCGATATATTCTGAATCGATCTTCCGCGCCGCGATCTCGCTGACTTCTGTCCCCGAGGCGTAGATCAGCACCGGGATTTTCACGGCGGCCAGGCTGTCGGCTAAAAATCCTGATGCCGGGCCAGGGTCAAAAGTAATTACCGCGCCCACACGTGTATCTCGATAGTTGCCTGCAAGTTCAGGCGCTGCTTTCCCGCCGCCGACAATACCAATTGCGGCAAACAGCTTCCTGTCCTTGCATTGTGGCGGAGCATTTGAGCCGTCGCAGCCCTTCAAAGCGAGATCTGCACTATAACGGCCACCTGCCAGTTCAATGGCAGTCCAACCGCCCAGGGAATGACCCACAACGGCGATCCGGCGCACATCGATCTTTCCGCCCAATGCAGGGTTATCGAGGATTGCCGTCAGTGTATGGCTGATATCGAGTGGGCGTTCCCAGAGACGGGTTGCCTCCGAAGCACGCATGTCGGCTGTTGTGGTGCCGGGATGATCCGGTGCAGCGACGACATAGCCGTTTCTGGCAAGTTCGCCGGCGAGCCAGTTCAAATTTTTCCAGCTTCCTCCGTATCCGTGCGATAGCAGTACCAGCGGATGCCGTCCGGCAAGAGGAGAGGAGTCCTTGAATACATCGAGGCCGACGAACGCCCGATTTCCACCGACCATCTCGGCCTTGCCGCCCGGTCGTGTTGGATACCACACGGTAACGTTAAGCGACCGATCTCCTTTATCGAAGAGCACGATTTGTTTGAAGCCAACAGATTCGGCCGCAACGGCCGTATTTCCTGCGGCGATGAAGCCAAACAGCACCAGAAAGATGTAACGCACCCCAATCTCCATAGTTGCACAGCACCGCTCTAATGGAACGGTTTTTTGCCCTTGGAGACCTGAATCGCGATCGAGGTCCGGAGTTTTGCGGCACATCCCCCGATGCAGCCGAGGCCGAAGCGGGCTTTCAGCCGAACAGCGTGTCGTAGAGCAGCTTGAAGTTGAGAACGAGGATCAGCGCGGTGACGATCCAGGCGAGCACGGCCACCCACGGCCCGATGGCGAGGTTGCCCATCTTCTTCCGGCTGGAGACGAACTGCACCAGCGGGATCGCGGCGAAGGGAAGCTGTATCGAGAGGATGACCTGACTGAACACCAGCAGTTTGTCCGCGCCTTTCTCGCCGTAAAGGCCGATGGCGATGACGACGGGCACGATGGCGAGGCAGCGCGTGATGAGCCGCCGCGCCCAGTGCGGGATGCGCAGGCGCAGAAAGCCTTCCATCACGATCTGGCCGGCGAGCGTGGCGGTCACGGTCGAGTTGACGCCGGAAGCAAGCAGGGCGATCGCAAACAGGATCGAGGCGATGCCGAGGCCGAGCAGGGGCGACAGAAGCTGGAAAGCCTGCCCGATATCGGCCACGTCCTGATGGCCCGTCCCGTGAAAGGCGGCCGCGGCGACGATCAGGATGGCGGCGTTGACGAAAAGCGCCAGCATCAGCGCCACGGTCGAGTCGATCGTCGCCCATTTGATGGCGTCGCGCTTGCCGTCGTCGGTCTTCTCGTAATCGCGCGTCTGAACGATCGAGGAGTGCAGGTAGAGGTTATGCGGCATCACGGTCGCGCCGATGATGCCGATCGCGATGTAGAGCATGGCCGGGTTCGTGACGATTTCCGGTGAAGGAATGAACATGCTGTGCATCAGCTCTCCGACCGCCGGCTGTGCGGCGACGATCTGGATGATGAAGCAGGTGAAGATGATCGCCAGCATCGCGACCACGAAGGCTTCGAGATAGCGGAACCCCCTGTTCATCAGGAACAGGAGCAGGATCGCGTCCAGACCGGTCAGGATTGAGCCGACGAGAAGCGGGATGTGGAAAAGCAGTTGCAGGGCGATCGCCGTGCCGATCACCTCGGCGAGGTCGCAGGCCATGATGGCAAGCTCGCAGGCGATCCACAGCGCGAAATTGACCGGCTTGGGATAGTAGGCACGGCAGGCCTGCGCCAGATCGCGGCCCGTGACGATGCCGAGCCGCGCGGCCAGCGCCTGTAGCAGGATGGCCATCAGGTTCGACAGCATGATGACGAAGAGCAGCGTATAGCCGTAGGCCGCGCCGCCGGCGAGGTCGGTCGCCCAGTTGCCGGGGTCCATGTAGCCGACGGAAACCATGTAGCCGGGGCCCACAAAGGCGAGCAGCCGCCTGAACCACATTCCCGTCTGCGGAACGCGAACGGTTGCGTTCACTTCCGGCAGGCTGGGCTCCATGTCGTCGTCCAGCCAGGAAAACCGTGCGTTGGAGCGGGGCGGCAGCGTGGGTTGCATATTGGCCATGAATTTCTCCGGACCGTTTCGATGTTGCATTGGCTCATGAATAAACCCATATGCACAGAATATGCAATAGGCTATAATAACTGGCAGATGCTAATTTTCGCGAGCCGTCGGTCTCGGCGGCGAATATGAAAAGCGGGAAGCTGTTCCCGATAGCAACGTGTGCTATAAAGTTTTCCTGATATTCGATTCACGATGGAGAGCGGTCATTGCGGCCAGCGCGCAAGCTCAAGCCCCGGGAGATTCCGTTACCCGATGCCGAGGTTCATTCGGAGAGCTTCCGGCAGATCAGGATAGCGCGGCGCAGTGCGCTGACGGAGGACTATGTCGAACTGATCGCCGATCTTCTCGATCAGGGGCAGGAAGCGCGGCAGGTCGATATCGCTGCGCGTCTGGGCGTGGCGCAGCCGACGGTGGCGAAGATGCTCAAGCGGCTTGCGGGCGAGGGACTCATCTCGCAGAAGCCCTATCGCGGTGTGTTCCTGACGGACGAGGGCCTGAAGCTGGCGCGCGAGAGCCGCGAGCGCCATCAGATCGTGGAATCGTTCCTGCTGTGGCTGGGCGTCAGTGCCGATACGGCGCGCATCGACGCCGAGGGCATTGAGCATCATGTCAGCGCCGAGACGCTGGAAGCGTTCCGCAAGCTGCTCCAAAGCGCCGGGAAATAACGGCGGTGTGATGACGGGCGGTCAGGTCCGCCCGTAAATGTCGTCGAAGCGGACGATATCGTCTTCGCCGAGATATTCGCCGCTCTGCACCTCGATCAGCACCAGTGGCAGGATGCCGGGATTTTCCAGCCGGTGACGGAACCCGCACGGAATATAGGTGGACTGGTTGGTAGTGAGCAGAATCTCGCGGTCGCCATTGGTGACTTTGGCGGTGCCGGAAACCACGATCCAGTGCTCGGAGCGGTGATGATGCGCCTGAAGGCTCAGGCGCCGGCCGGGCTTGACCTCGATGCGCTTGATCTTGAAGCCGTCGCCTTCCTCCAGCACCGTATAGGTGCCCCATGGCCGGTGCGCGGTGCGGTGCAGCTTCGCCGCCTCATGGCCCTGCGCACGCAGCCGGTTGAACACCTTGCGCACATCCTGCGCCTTGTCGCGATGGGCGACGAGCAAGGCATCGGGCGTGTCCACCACCAGAAGGTCGCGCACGCCGACGAGGCTGACCAGCCGCGTTTCCGACAGCACGAAGCAGTCGCTCGCCTCTTCCAGCACCGTCTCGCCGTCGAGGCGGTTGCCCTCGGCGTCGGGTGCGATCAGATCGGCCATCGCCGCCCATGAGCCGATATCCGACCAGCCGCAGGAAACGGGAATGCAGGCGATGTTGTCGGCCTTCTCCATCACCGCATAGTCGATGGAAATGGCCGGCGTGGCGGCGAATTCGTCCTTCGCGAGTTCGACGGTCCGGGTCTCGCCGTTCGCGCCCCGGCGCGCATGGTCGAGCGCGCCCTGCACGCCGGTCAGGATTTCGGGCACATGGCGCTGCATCGCTTCGATCATGGTGCCGGCGGTGAAGCAGAACATGCCGGAATTCCAGAAATAGCGTCCGCTTTCCACATAGGCCTGCGCGGTGGCGGCATCCGGCTTCTCGACGAAGCGCAACGCGTTCTCGCCATCGGCCTCGATATAGCCGAAGCCGGTTTCCGCGCGGTCCGGCACGATGCCGAAGGTGACGATGCGGCCGGTTTCGGCAAGCCGGCGCGCCCGTGTCACGGCGTCGGCGAAGGCGGCCTCGTCTGCGATCAGGTGGTCGGCGGGCATGACCAGCAGCACGGTATCGGAGCCATAGGCTGCCGCGGCCTGGAGTGCCGCTGCCGCCACCGCGGGCGCGGTGTCGCGGCCCAGCGGCTCCAGCAGGAAGACATTGTCGGTCGCGGGCGCCTTGGCGTCGGCATAGGCGTCGAGCGTGAGGAACAGGAAATCGCGGTTGGTGACGGTAAGGATATGATCGACGCCGTCGAGCCGCGCGGCGCGGTTATAGGTCTTGCCGATCAGCGTGCTGCCGTCCGGAAGTTCGATGAAGGGCTTGGGATGGGCATCGCGCGAGAGCGGCCAGAGCCTCGAACCGGAACCGCCGCTGATGATGACAGGAATGAAGCTCATGGTCAGGCATCCTTTGTTGCGTTGCGGGCAGTATCGAGGCCGGACGCCAGTAGTGCGGCGGCTTCGGTTTCGTCGGCGGCCTCCACATAGCACCGCAGTTCGGGCGCGTTTCCCGAAGCACGATAATGGACGGCGTTGCCGGAGGCGAGGAAAAGCTTGACGCCGTCGATTGCCTCGATGCGCCGTACAGTGTCGGCAGCGGGGAAAAGCTCCGCCCGCGTCCGGTCGTCCCGGAGCCGGGCGAGGAAGGCGGCGCTCTTTTCCTGCGGCACGTTTTGCAGCCGGTCGCTCAGCGCGACGCGGAAATGGAAATCCGCGCCGATCCGCGACAACGGCCTGCCCTGTTCCGCGACCGAAGCGAGGCAGGCGAGGATGGGCAGCAGCGCATCGCGGGTGGGCAGGGCGGAGAGACGGCGCCCGTCCTTTTCGGCCGCGCTGCCGAGCAGCACCCCGCCATTGGCCTCGAAGCCGACGACGGTTCGCGCACCGTCCCGCGCCGCTTGGGCCATGCCGTCGATGACGTAGGGCGAGCCGACGCGCGTGCGCAGCACCCGGGCGAACAGGCCGCAGTCCTCCAGCGCCGAATTGGAGGTGACGGGTGTGACGATCGCGTCCGTGCCGATCCAGCGCGCGGTGATGGCGCCGACCAGATCGCCGCGCACGAAGCGGCCCGTCTCGTCGGCGATGAGGGGGCGGTCGGCGTCGCCATCGGTGGAGACGATGGCGTCGAAGCGGCTTTCCCTGGCCCATTGCGCCAGAAGCGCGATATCCTCCGGGCGCAGCGCCTCCGTATCGACCGGCACGAACACGTCGGAGCGGCCGAGCGGCACCGTTTCCGCGCCGAGTTCGCCGAGAATGCGCGGGATCACGTCGCGGGCGACCGAGGAGTGCTGGTAGACGCCGACGCGAAGGCCCGCGAGGCGGTCTTTTCCGAGAAAATCCACATAGCGCGCGACATAGGCCGTAAGTGCGGCATCGTCTGGCGCCGTGCCGGTCAAGCGGCGGCAGGTGGTATCGACAGGCAGAGCGGCATGCGTGGCGGCAATGGCTTGCTCGTCGTCCTTGTCGATCTCGCCGTCGGCGCGATAGAATTTCAACCCGTTGCGGTCGTCGGGGATGTGACTGCCCGTGACCATGATGCAGGGCGCCTGCCGCGCCATGGCGTAAGCGCCGAGCGCCGGCGTCGGCAGTACGCCGCAATCCACCGGCGCGAAACCGGCGTCGGCGATCGCCGCCATGGCGAGCGCGGCGATGCCGGGGCTGGAGGGGCGCAGGTCGCGGCCGACGAACACCGTTCCGCCCGCTTGCAGCCGGCCGGCGGCGGCGAGCGTGCGCACGAAAGCCAGCGTCCAGGCATAGGCGGGCGGCCCGTCCAGCTCGACCGCCAACCCGCGCAGGCCGCTGGTGCCGAATTTAAGCGATGTGCCGCTCATATGGACCGTTCCCCCTCAAGGAGTGGCTTTGAATCCGAAATTCGTTCGCGGTGGTGCTCCAACCGAATACGAATTTCGGATTCGCCACACCAGCCCCCCGGTTCTGTTAATATTGCAATGCAATCATATGATGCGCAATCGTGCAGAAAATCTTTATGCGTGCTGCGGTTCTGCGGTCTGTTCCTCATGCGCTGCCATGGTCTTGTCGCGCGCGCGGCGCTGGCGCAGCACATCGGCGACGAAATTGCGCGACAGGGCGTGGTAGAGCGGCTCGTTGGAGATGAGCCGGGCCGTGCCGTAGCCGAGCATGGAGGCGCACATCAGCGGAATGACATTGTCATGATTGCCCGTCATTTCCAGAATGATGACGAAGGCGGTCATCGGCGCCTGCACCACACCGGCGAAGTAGCCCGCCATGCCGAGCACGGCGGCGAGGCTGATGCTGGTGCCGAGCATGAGGCTGATGCTGCTGCCGAGGCCCGCGCCGACCGAAAGCGAAGGCGCGAAGATGCCGCCCGGAATGCCGGAGACCATGGACAGGAGGCCGGCGATGAATTTGGCGATGAAATAGAACACCGGCAGCGCCTGTCCCTCGACCGCGCCGCGGGCCTGCTCGTAGCCGGCGCCGAAGGTGGCGCCCCCGGCGGCGATGCCGATCACCGCGATGGCGAGGCCGCAGAGGCCGGCGATCAGCACCGTGTCGCGCACCGGCGCCTTTTGCGTGAAACGGCGCGCCCGCTTGCCGAGATCGAGCGCCAGCGCGCTGAACGCCGCCCCCAGAGCGCCGCCGATCACGCCGCACAGGATAACGAGAATCCAGTCCTTGCCGCTGGTCGCCACGGCCGTCGTCACGCCGAAATAGTTATAGTTGCCGACAAGGCCCAGCGAGGCGATACCGGCGAGGAGGACGGCCGAGAGAACGAGACCGTTGGTGCGCGCGGCATAGGCGCGGCCCATTTCCTCGATGGCGAAGACGACGCCCGCGAGCGGCGTGTTGAAGGCGGCGGCGATGCCCGCCGCCGATCCGGCGAGGATCAGGCCGCGCGCCTGTTCCATCCCGCCGATCCGGGCCGATTGCAGCATGATGGCCGCGCCGATCTGCACGGTCGGGCCTTCGCGCCCGATGGAGGCGCCGAAGAACAGGCCGGCCACGGTGAGCACGATCTTGCCGACGGCGACGCGGATGGAGAGCAGCAGCGAGCGATCCTCGTGGGTGTTGAAATGCCGCGCGGCGATTGCCTGCGGGATGCCGCTGCCGCCGGAATTGGGGAACCAGACGGTGGCGATCCACGCCGAAAGCATGAAGCCCGCCGGCGTGATGACGAGGGGAAGCCATGCGCGCCAGGGGCTGCCGCCGGTCAGCATCCGGAACCAATGCTGGGCGATGTCGGCGGCATGCGCGAAGCCGACGCTGATGATGCCGATGGCGAGCGCACCGCACCAGAAAACCAAACGGGGCTTCCACAGCCGCGGCGACATCCACATCGCGCGCGAGCGCCGGAGCAGCCGCACTCTCTTATAGGATTTTTGCACTTTATTCCCTCAGGCCCGGGTTCGAGTTTCCATACGCTTTAGCATGCAAATCCTTATGCACATCTGAAACTTGTTCGCGGAAGGCTTCCCATGCGGTCATAACCGTGTTACCAGCCGGTGCCAATTCAACCTAGCAAACAGGAATCGCCGCTGCTCCCGAACCGGTTCGGAGAGGTGGTCTTTCTCATTCATGAGGAATTGGCAATGGCTAAAATCGTAGAAACCGCGACCGGGGCTATGGCCCTCACTTTCGACGACGTGCTGTTGCAGCCCGGTCATTCCGAGGTCATGCCGGGGCAGGTCGATCTGCGCACCCGCATCGCCAAGGATATCGAACTCAATCTGCCGCTGCTTTCCGCCGCGATGGATACGGTGACGGAATCGCGCCTCGCCATCGCCATGGCGCAGGCGGGCGGCATCGGCGTCATCCATCGCAATCTCTCGCCGGAGCGGCAGGCCGAGGAAGTGCGGCAGGTCAAGAAGTTCGAGTCCGGCATGGTGGTCAATCCCGTCACCATCGGTCCCGACGCGACGCTGGCCGAGGCGCAGGCGCTGATGAAGGCGCACGGCATTTCCGGCATTCCCGTGGTCGAGAACGGCCACAAGGGGCCGGGCCGTCTGGTCGGCATTCTTACCAACCGCGATGTGCGCTTCGCCTCCGATCCGCAGCAGAAGATCTACGAACTGATGACGCGGGAAAACCTCGTCACCGTGCGCGAGACCGTCGATCAGGACGAAGCCAAGCGCCTCTTGCACGCCCACCGCATCGAAAAGCTGCTGGTGGTGGACGACAGGGGCCGCTGCGTCGGCCTCGTCACCGTGAAGGATATCGAGAAGTCGCAGCTCAATCCCCATGCCGCCAAGGACGCGCAGGGACGGCTGCGCGCCGCCGCCGCCACCAGCGTGGGCGAGGACGGCTATGAGCGCGCCGAGCGCCTGATCGACGCGGGCGTCGACCTTCTGGTGGTCGACACCGCGCACGGCCATTCGCAGCGCGTGCTGGACGCGGTGGCGCGCATCAAGAAAGCCTATCCGAACGTCGCCATTCTGGCGGGCAACGTGGCCACCGCCGCCGGCACGCTGGCCCTGATCGACGCCGGCGCGGACGCGGTCAAGGTCGGCATCGGGCCGGGTTCCATCTGCACCACGCGCATTGTGGCGGGCGTCGGCGTGCCGCAGCTTTCGGCCATCATGGCGGCGGTCGAGGCGGCTAACGGGCACGGTATCCCCGTGATCGCCGATGGTGGCATCAAGTTCTCCGGCGATTTCGCCAAGGCGCTCGCCGCCGGCGCGGTCGCGGCCATGGCCGGCTCGCTTCTGGCCGGCACCGAGGAAAGCCCCGGCGAGGTCTATCTGCATCAGGGACGCTCGTTCAAGGCCTATCGCGGCATGGGCTCTGTGGGCGCGATGGCGCGCGGTTCGGCCGACCGCTATTTCCAGGCGGAAGTGCGCGACGAACTGAAACTGGTGCCGGAGGGCATCGAGGGACAGGTGGCCTATAAAGGTCCGATCTCCGCCGTGCTGCATCAGCTCGCGGGCGGCCTGCGTGCCTCCATGGGCTATGTCGGCGCGAAGACGCTGGAGGAGTTCCGCGAGAAGGCCACCTTCGTGCGCATCTCCAATGCGGGCTTGCGCGAAAGCCATTCGCACGGCGTGGCGATCACCCGCGAAAGCCCGAACTATCCGGGCGGCATGTAACTTTCAAGAAACAGGCTGCGGGCGCTTTCCACGATGCAGTCCGCCAGCGCCTGAAAATCCTTGTGGCGGCGGCTCTGCCGCCGCCAGAAGAGCGCAATCTCGCGCTTCGGCTGTTCGCCCCTGAACGGCACCACGCGCATATGGTTGTTGCGCGCTTCGGCGCGCACCGCGATTTCGGGGATCAGCGTCAGCCCCATGCCGTGGCTGACCATCTGCAACAGCGTCGCCATGCTGGTGGCGCCGTATTTCACCAGCCGGCGCTGCGGCAGCGCGCAGACCGCAAGCGCCTGATCGCGCAGGCAATGGCCTTCCTCCAGCAGGAGCAGCCGGTCCATCACCGCGCGGTCCTCGGTCATGGGCGAGGTCAGCACCGTATGGTCGTCGCTGGCGGTGGCGATGAGAAAACGGTCGTCGAAAAGCTTGCGGCGGGCAAGGCTGTCGTCCTCGATGGGTAGGGCCGCGACGATCGCGTCGATCTCACCGGCATGAAGTTCCTCCATGAGACGCGCCGTCACGTTCTCGCGCAGTTCGAGGCGGAAGGAGGGATGCCTTTCCTGCAAGAGCGGCACCAGAACCGGCACCAGATAGGGCGCAACGGTGGGAATCATGCCGAGTCTGACCCGCGTCTGCAGCAGGCCCCGGCTCTGGGCCGCGATCTCTTCCAGCGCATGCAGTTCGCCCAAAATCGCGCGTACGCCCGGCAGAAGCGCCTCGCCAAGCTCCGTCATCAGCACATGGCGCTGCGACCGCTCGAAAAGCGGCCCACCCGCCAGCGCCTCCATTTCCGCGATCTGCGCGGACAGCGCGGGCTGGGAGACATGGGCGAGTTCGGCGGCCTTGCGAAAGTGCAGCGTCGAGGCGAGCGCATCGAAATAGCGCATCTGGCGGATCGTGAACATGATAGGAAAAACCTATCATGAATAATCGGAAAAGCAATTGGAGATTATGATTAGAATAGGTCTAGTCTGGCTCCGTTACCACGCCACGGCGTCGCGGACTTTGTGTTGCGCCGCGCTGCAAGCAAGGCTGAGTTTTGGTTCAACGGATTGTTTTTCAGGAGGATATTCCCATGGCAGACCGACCCACCCTGACGACGAGCGCCGGCGCGCCGGTGCCGGACAACCAGAATACGCTCACGGCGGGTGAGCGTGGCCCGGTCCTGTTGCAGGACTACCAGCTCATCGAGAAACTGGCGCATCAGAACCGCGAGCGCATCCCCGAGCGCGTGGTTCACGCCAAGGGCTGGGGCGCGCATGGCACGCTCACCATCACCGGCGACATTTCGCGATACACCAAGGCTAAGGCCTTGCAGCCCGGCGCACGCACGCCGATGATCGCGCGCTTTTCCACCGTCGCGGGCGAGATGGGCGCGGCCGATGCCGAGCGCGACGTGCGCGGCTTCGCGCTGAAATTCTACACCGAGGAAGGCAACTGGGATCTGGTCGGCAACAATACGCCGGTCTTCTTCGTGCGCGATCCGCTGAAATTCCCGGATTTCATCCATACCCAGAAGCGTCATCCGAAGACCAACCTGCGTTCGGCCACCGCCATGTGGGATTTCTGGTCGCTGTCGCCGGAAAGCCTGCATCAGGTGACGATCCTGATGTCGGATCGCGGCCTGCCGACCGATGTGCGCCACATGAACGGATACGGCTCGCACACCTATTCCTTCTGGAACGATCGCGGCGAACGCTATTGGGTCAAGTTCCACTTCAAGACCCTGCAGGGCCATCGCCACTGGACCAATGCGGAAGCCGAGAAGGTGATCGGCCGCACGCGCGAATCCACGCAGGAAGACCTCTACACCTCCATCGAGAAGGGCGAATTCCCGAAATGGAAGGTGCAGGTGCAGATCATGCCGGAACTGGACGCCGAGAAGACGTCCTATAACCCGTTCGATCTCACCAAGGTCTGGCCGCATGCGGATTATCCGCCGATCGACATCGGCGTCATGGAGCTGAACCGCAACCCGGAGAATTATTTCACCGAGATCGAGAACGCGGCCTTTTCGCCGTCCAACATCGTGCCGGGCATCAGCTATTCGCCCGACAAGATGTTGCAGGCGCGCGTCTTCTCCTATGCCGACGCGCATCGCCATCGCCTGGGCACCCATTACGAGACGATCCCGGTCAACAAGCCGAAATGCCCGGTGCACAATTATAACCGCGACGGACAGATGAACGTCTATGGCGGTATCAGCACCGGAAATCCCGACGCCTATTACGAGCCGAACTCGTTCAACGGGCCGGTGGAGCAGCCCGCCGCCAAGGAGCCGCCGCTGCGCATTTCCGGCGATGCGGCGCGCTACGACCACCGCGTCGGCAATGACGATTATTCGCAGCCGCGCGCGCTGTTCAACCTGTTCGACGCGGGTGAGAAGCATCGCCTGTTCTCCAACATCGCCGCCGCCATGGGCGGGGTGCCGGAATATATCGTGGAGCGCCAGCTTGTCCATTTCCGGCGCATCCATCCCGATTACGAGGCCGGCGTGCGCAAGGCGCTGCACGATGCGCATGGCTATCAGGCCAACACCATCGCCGTCGAGGAAGAGGTGGGCGCGGCCGAATAAGGCCGCCCTTTCTTCTTCTGCAAAGTTCAACAGCCGGGGCGCTCGCGCCCCGGCTTTGTTGTGATTTGCCGATTGCCTTTTCCCCGCAAGGAAGGCTATGCCCGGACAGGTCAGTTTTAAGGAGAGGCGATGCGGCTTGGCGGACGGCTACAGGCGGCGATAGAGGTTCTGGGCGAGACGGAAGCGGGCAAGCGCCCGGCCTCCGACGTGCTGAAGGACTGGGGCGCAGCGCACCGCTTCGCCGGTGCGGGCGACCGCGCGGTGATCGGCAACATCGTCTATGACGCGCTGCGGCGCAGGCTTTCCATCGCATGGCGTATGGATTGCGACGACGCCCGCGCGCTGGCCTATGGCGCGCTTCTGGCCGATGGCGGCATGGATATGGCGGTCATCGACGCCGCGCTCGACGGCGACAGATTCGCGCCCGAACCGCTCGAAGCCGCCTGCCGCGCCGCATGGGCGGGCCGCGATCTCGCCGACGCACCCGACCATATCCGCGCCGACGTGTCTGAATGGTGCGCGCCTTCGCTCGAAGCCCTGTTCGGCGCGGACTGGGTCGAGGAGGGCAGGGCGCTCGCCGCCCGTCCGCCGGTCGATTTGCGCGTCAACGCGCTGAAGGCGAAGCCGGAACAGGTGCTGGCCGCGCTCGAAAAGGCCGGGGCCGCGCCCGCGCCCTTTCTCACACAAGCCTTGCGCATTCCGCCTATCGAAGCATTGGGCCGTCATCCCAATGTGCAGGGCGAGGCCGCCTTTCTCGACGGCTGGTTCGAGGTGCAGGATCTCGGCTCGCAACTGGCCGCGCTTTACGCGGACGCGAAGCCGGGCGAGCAGGTGCTCGATTATTGCGCCGGTGCGGGCGGCAAGACGCTGGCGCTCGCCGCCGCCATGGGCAATAGCGGCCAGATTCATGCCTATGACGCCGAGCGTGCCCGGCTTTCGCCCATGCATGAGCGTTTGCAGCGCGCGGGCGTGCGCAACACGCAGGTCTATGGCGACCTCGCCGAACTGGAGCCGCTCACCGGCAGGATGGACCTCGTGCTGACCGATGCGCCCTGCACCGGCTCCGGCACATGGCGGCGCAGGCCGGACGCCAAATGGCGTCTCACCGCGCAGCAGCTCGACCGCCGTGTGCAGGACCAGCGCGAAGTGCTTGATTCCGCTAGCCGATTCGTCAGGCCGGGTGGGCGGCTCGCTTATGTGACCTGCTCGCTGTTCGCCGAGGAAAACACCGCGCAGGTGAGCCGATTCTTGGCGCAGAATCCCGATTTCAGCGAGGTTGCGCCCCGGCCGCTCTGGGAAGGGATCGCGCCGGGTGCGGAAAAAAATAAGCCTGTCTTTCCGGCGCATGGCTGCGTATTCTCGCCTTGGTCCACCGATACGGACGGGTTTTATGTGAGCCTTCTGCAAAGAAGCCAGTAATCGGGGAATACGATGCCGCAAAACCGCGTAGCCGAGCCGGATTTCAGGGAGCGCGTCGAGGCGAGTTTCGCCCGGCAGGCGGCGATGAAGCTGATCGGCGCGGAGCTGACGCGCTGCGAGCCGGGCATCGTCGAAGTGGAGATGCCCTTCCGTGGGGAACTGACCCAGCAGCACGGCTTTCTCCATGCGGGCATGATTTCCGCAGCACTTGATGCCGCCTGCGGCTATGCCGCTTTGTCGCTGATGCCTCCCGACGCGGCGGTGCTGACGATCGAGTTCAAGGTCAATCTGCTCGCTCCCGGCAAGGGCGAGCGTTTCCTGTTTCGCGGCGAGGTCACCAAGCCCGGCCGCACCATCATGGTCAGCGACGGACAGGCCTTCGCCGTGACGGACACGGAAGTCCGCCTCATCGCCACCATGACCGGCACGATGATGGTGGTGCAGGACCGCAACCTGCAAGGATAGTTCGGTTTCTGTTGAAGACGGATCGCCGGCCGTGAAAGTCCGGAAATCGAAGGAAAACAGAATGATCAAGACAGTCGCGGGCAAGCGCCTTCTCTATGTCATGGCGGTGGATCTGGAATATGGACCCCATCTGTCGCGGCTTTTCACGCCGGTGATGATCGGCGTCGGGCCGGTGGAAGCGGCGGTCAATCTCACCCGTGCCTTGGCGCAACTCAGGCAGGCGGGCGAGGAGCCCGACCTCGTGGTCTCGCTCGGCTCGGCCGGTTCGGCGAAGCTGCCGCAGGCCGACATTTTTCAGGTGTCGTCCGTCTCCTATCGCGACATGGACGCCTCGCCGCTGGGCGTGGAAAAGGGCCGCACGCCGTTTCTCGACCTGCCCGTCACCGTCGATCTGCCCTATCGCGTTCCCGGCCTCGCCAGCGCCTCGCTGTCGACGGGCGGCAATGTCGTCTCCGGCGCGGCCTATGCGGGCATCGACGCCGACATGGTGGACATGGAGACCTTCGCCTGCCTGCGTGCCTGCCAGACCTTCGGTGCGCCGCTTCTGGGCCTGCGCGGCATATCCGACGGTGCGGCGGAGCTGACCCATTTCATGGACTGGCGGCAATATCTCCACATCATCGACGAGAAACTGGCCGTCGCTGTGGAGCAACTGGAAACGGCCGTCGCGGAGGGGCTGCTGGCGGCTCCTGACACGGTTGTGTCAGGACGGGCCGCTTTTTCGCCGCTCGCCTGTTGAGCGCCCTGCGGATAGCTCATATAGACGTTGCATCCCCACTCTTTTTTCAATAGACGCTGCGCATGAGCACCACGGCACATCCCGACACAATTCTCATCATCGACTTTGGCAGTCAGGTCACGCAGTTGATCGCGCGCCGCGTGCGCGAGGCCAATGTCTATTGCGAAATCGTTCCGTTCCAGTTGGCGGAAGAGGCTTTCCGGCGGTTGAATCCGAAAGGCGTGATCCTTTCCGGCAGCCCGCATTCCACCGTCGACATCGGTTCCCCGCGCGCCCCGCAATCGGTGTTCGAGGCGGGCATCCCCGTTCTCGGCATCTGCTATGGCGAGCAGACCATCTGCGCCCAGCTCGGCGGCAAGGTGGAAAGCGGCCATGACCGCGAATTCGGCCGCGCGTTCCTCGACGTGCAGGAAGACAGCCCGCTCTTCGCAGGCATATGGGCCAAGGGCACGCGCCATCAGGTGTGGATGAGCCATGGCGACCGCGTCACTGCGCTGCCCGAAGGCTTCACCATCATCGGCACCTCGCCGAATGCGCCTTTCGCGGCCATCGCCGACGAGAAGCGCAAATATTACGGCGTGCAGTTCCACCCCGAAGTGGTGCATACGCCGGACGGCGCGAAGCTGTTGCAGAATTTCGTCCACCGCATCGTCGGCGTGAAGCCGGGCTGGACCATGGGTGCTTATCGCGAACAGGCCGTCGCGGCGATCCGCAAGCAAGTCGGTTCGGGCAAGGTGATCTGCGCGCTTTCGGGCGGCGTGGATTCCTCCGTCGCGGCCCTTCTGGCGCATGAGGCGGTCGGCGACCAGTTGACCTGCATCCTCGTCGACCATGGCCTGATGCGCAAGAACGAAGCGGCGCAAGTGGTTGAAATGTTTCATGAACATTACAACCTGCCGCTGATCCTCGTGGACGCCGCCGACCGCTTCATCGGCGAGCTGGAAGGCGAGAGCGACCCGGAAAAGAAGCGCAAGACCATCGGCCGCCTGTTCATCGAAGTGTTCGAGGAAGAGGCGAAGAAGCTCGGCGGCGCGGATTTCCTCGTGCAGGGCACGCTCTATCCGGACGTGATCGAAAGCGTTTCCTTCACCGGCGGCCCGTCGGTGACGATCAAGTCGCACCACAATGTCGGCGGCCTACCGGAACGCATGAAGATGCAACTGGTCGAGCCGCTGCGCGAACTGTTCAAGGACGAAGTGCGTCTGCTCGGCAAGGAACTCGGCCTGCCGGAGAGCTTCATCGGCCGCCATCCGTTCCCCGGACCGGGCCTCGCCATCCGCTGTCCCGGCGGCGTGACGCGCGAGAAGCTGGAAATCCTGCGCGAGGCCGACGCGATCTATCTCGACGAAATCCGCAAGGCCGGCCTCTACGACGCCATCTGGCAGGCCTTCGCCGTGCTCCTGCCGGTGCAGACGGTGGGCGTGATGGGCGACGGCCGTACCTACGAATTCGTCTGCGCGCTGCGCGCGGTGACCTCGGTCGACGGTATGACGGCGGATTTCTACCACTACGACATGAACTTCCTCGGCAACGCCGCAACCCGTATCATCAACGAAGTCCGCGGCATCAACCGTGTCGTTTATGATGTGACGTCCAAGCCGCCCGGCACGATCGAGTGGGAATGATTCAGGCCCCTCCGAGCGTATCCAAATTTACGCTAAGATACGACCTAACGCACTGAAAATAAAAATAAATCTCTCCTATGCCTATCGATGCCTATCGGTGGGCATAGATCGCGTTCGGCGGCCTTGGTGACGGGCCTCGCCCCCATTGCTCAACCGGAAAAACGAAAGTACCGTCAGGTCAGCAGAGGCCAATGACGGTACTTTTTTCGAACTAATGCACTGAAATACAAGAATTTTCGACGCTATCGGCCTCCAAAAACTGCGTGACGGTACTTTTCCGCAAGGAGGCCCGAAATGTTGACCGATGCAGCACTCAAGTGCTTGAAACCAAAAGCCAAAATGTACAAGGTGTCCGATCGTGACGGCATGTATGTGCGCGTCGCCCCGTCGGGCGCCATCTCATTCAGGCTCGACTATCGGCTGAACGGCAGGCGGGAGACCGTCTATCTCGGCAGATATGCCCGTGACGGAATATCGCTCGCGAGGGCTCGCGAGCTATGCATCGACGCGCGGCGTGCGATCGCCGAGGGGCGGTCTCCCGCCATCGAGAAGCAGCGCGAAAAGCGTCGGATCAAGGAAGCAAAGAGTTTCGGCCAGTTCGGCGAGAAGTGGCTGACCAGTGCGACGATGGCCGATAGCACGCGCGCGATGCGGCGCTCCATCTTCGAACGCGAACTCATGCCCGTCTGGCGGAATCGTCTCCTGACGGAGATCACGCCCGATGACCTGCGCGCTCACTGCGGCAAGATCGTCGAACGCGGCGCGCCTGCGACCGCCATCCATGTGCGGGATATCCTGAAGCAGATTTACGGCTTTGCCATTCTTCATCGCGAGAAGGTCGCCAATCCGGCCGATGACGTCGGCCCGGCCTCGATCGCTACCTTTACGCCGAAAGATCGCGCGCTTTCGCCTGCAGAGATACGCATCATGTTCAAGCAGCTCGAGCATGTTGCGACGCTGCCGACGATCCGCCTCGGTATGAAGCTCTACCTCCTCACCATGGTCCGGAAGAGCGAGTTGCAGGATGCAGTTTGGGACGAGATCGATTTCGACAACGGTGTCTGGACCATCCCGAAGGAGCGCATGAAGCGGTCGAAGCCGCACAACGTCTACCTGTGCCGACAGACGTTAGACATCATGATCGCGCTCAAGACCTGCTCCGGCAACTCCCGATACCTGCTGCCCTCCCGGTACGACGCGGACGCGCCCATGTCTCGCGCGACCTTCAATCGAATCACCTACGCCGTCGTCGAACAGGCGAAGAAGGAAGGGCTGTCGCTGGAGCCTTTCACGGTCCATGATCTGCGGCGAACGGGCTCGACGCTGTTAAACGAGCTGGGCTTTAACAGCGACTGGATCGAAAAGTGCCTGGCGCACGAAGACGGGCGTTCGTCGTGCGGCGTCTATAACAAGGCCGAGTATGAGGTGCAGCGTCGGCATATGATGCAGCAGTGGGCGGATACCGTGGATGCTTGGATCGACGGTCGTAAATATGCCCCCACGCTTTTGCCGCAAGCTATGCCCTTGATGGAGCTTGATCCCGCCCTTTGACCGGGCGGGTTTTTCGCTTGGTGACGTCAGGGTGCTGTGCTCGACGGATCGGGGCAGCCCGCCGTGCCGTGAGCCAAGCCTCGACCTCGACCAGGTCCCAAACGATACACCGTGGCGAGAGCGCGAACCGACGGGGAAACTCGCCACGCTGCTCCATCTCATAAATCGTGCTGTCAGCCATCGGCACCATCTCTCGCAGTTGGTGACGTCGAATCGTTCTTCGAATCTGCGGAGGTTCTGTCTTCGCCATGCTCGATCTCCTTGTTTGCTCAGGCGATTGAGAACGATAGATGCTGATACTGGAAGCCCTTTCGAAATGCCGTGCGGTATTCGGAGGCTATGGCGTACACATCGGCGGGTTCTTCTTGACTGCCAGGTGCAGCATAGGGGCAGACAGGCGCTGATGGACAAGCTCGAAAAGTGGGGGCTCGGCGGCGCTCTTCAAGCCAAGCCTCCACTTCGCTGAGATCCCACACGACGGTTCGAGAGGTCAGGTAGAAGCGCTGCGGAAACTCGCCGCGTTGCTCCCATGCCGTAAATGGTCGTGTCGGCCAGGGGGACGATCTCGCGAAGCTGGTGCCTGCGGATGGTGCGTTTGCTGAGAGGGCCGGTGTCTGGCTCATCGTCCAGCGCCACCGTCGTCGATTCCGTCATTCCATGTGCTCATCCCAGACCTCCTTCAATTGGCCGGGATAGCGACTTGGCTGCATTCCCGGCGTCTGGCGAACCATGGCGAAAGATCGGCCGCCGGTAGCGTCCCGCATTCGCGTTCGTTCGCGCGCGGCACCCCCGGCAATCGGTTCCGCATGACGTGTGCGGTGATTAGGGCCGCTAATCGCCGCAGATCGCGCGGTGATTATTCTTGCCCTTTGCGGCGAATAGCGGCTATATTCGCCGCGAAAGTTGCGGTGATTATGAGGTATATCCATAATTTGACGGACTGGCCGGACCTGCACTGGAGTGATGAGAAGCTCGCCCAGCGCCTCGCGGCCGTGCGACATCGACAGGGGCGGCTGATCGGTCGGATGGAGGCGCTTGGCTTCCCGCTTCGCGAGGAAGCCGTCCTCCATGCGCTGACCGAAGACGTTCTGAAATCCAGCGAGATCGAAGGCGAGGTGCTTGACCGGGATCAGGTCCGTTCCTCGATCGCTCGACGCCTCGGCATGGATATTGGCGGCCTGGTTGCCGCTGACCGCAATGTCGAAGGCGTCGTGGAAATGATGCTCGACGCCACGCAAAACTATAAGCAGCCCTTGACCGCGGAGCGGTTGTTCGGCTGGCACGCGGCGCTGTTCCCCACGGGACGCAGCGGCATGAGCCGTATCACCGTGGGCGCTTGGCGCACGCCCGAAGCCGGCCCGATGCAAGTCGTGTCGGGGCCGATCGGGTGCGAGCGCGTTCACTATGAAGCGCCGGAATCGGAGCGGCTGGATGAGGAGATGTCCCGCTTTCTCGACTGGTTCGAGATGGCGACGCCCGATCCCGTCCTCAAGGCGGGGATCGCGCATCTGTGGTTCGTCACCATTCACCCGTTCGATGACGGCAACGGGCGCATAGCGCGCGCTATTGCGGACCTCGCGCTGGCGCGCGCGGAGGGGACCGCGCAGCGCTTTTACAGCATGTCGGCGCAAATCCGCACCGAGCGGAAAGCCTATTACGACATGCTGGAGGCGACGCAGAAGGGCGACCTCGACATCACGCCCTGGCTGGTGTGGTTCATCGACTGCCTCGATCACGCCTTCGATGGAGCCGAGGTCATCCTTGCGGGCGTCATCCGCAAGGCGCGGTTCTGGGAGGCGATAGCGGAGCAGAAGCTGAACGAGCGCCAGCGCAAGATCATCAACCGCCTGCTGGATGGCTTCGAGGGCAAGCTGACCAATGCCAAATGGGCAGCGATCACCAAGGCGTCGTCCGATACGGCGCTGCGCGACATCAACGATCTGGTTCAGCGAGGCATCCTGACGAAAGACCAGAGCGGCGGGCGCAGCACGAGCTATTCGCTGGCGGCCGCTCCTGGAGATGCGGAAGCCGGGAACTGAGGTCCGGGCGGACGGGGTGAGAGCGGAATCGGCGCGGCGGGAGCGTAATGGCGTCGTCGGTACGACCCCACCGGCATGGGCGGTCAGCCCGTGGTGCGCCGGGCCTTGGCGAAGCCGCGATCGGTTCCAATGAACCGTTCGAGCATCGGCACGATCAGCTTGATGGGATCGGCGGCCGGCTGGCCCGTCTCGCGGGCCAGCACCTCCGCATAGGCGACAAGATCGCGATGGAGGTCGGCGGGCAACTCCACTGTCGCCTTGATGGGCTTGTCGTCGGCGATTGGGCCGAGTTTCAGCTTGGTGGTCATGGTCAGTTCCTGAACGGTTCGAGGACAAGATCGCGCGTCACGACGATCCTGACCGGGAAGCCCGGCCGGATGGTCAGTGTCGGCGCGACGTTGAGCTGGCGACGGACGATCTGCTGTCCGGCGTCGTTGATCGTGTCCTGGCCGCCGTTGCGGATGGCGCGAAGCAGCCGGTCCTGATCGTCGACGGCAAGCTCGGCCCCGACCGACAGCAGCGTCAAGAGCCCGGCGGTCTTGGCGAGATCCCACCAGTGATAATCGACGCCATCCTCAAGACCGGCATAGCCCTGCGTGTCGGTCCCAGGCTGGCGTTCGAGAACGATGGAGCGGCCGTTCGGCATGATGAGGCGGTTCCAGACGAGCAGCACACGGCGCTGACCGAACTGGACGCCGTTGTCATACTAACCGATCAGCCGCGTGCCCTGCGGCACGAGCAGGATGCGGCCGGTCGGGCTGTCGTAGATGTTCTCCGTGACCTGCGCGGTGATCTGGCCGAGAAGATCGGAACGGATGCCGGTGATGAGCGCGGCCGAGATGACCGCGCCGGCCTGAAGCACGAAGGGCGACGCCGGCGGCGTCATGCGGTCGGGTGTGACCGTGCGCCGGTCGGCCGCCGCATTGAGGAAGGCGAGCTGCTTGTCCTGGCCCGTGGCCGCCTGTCCGCCCGTGCCGGCGCCGGAGAGATCGAGACCGGCGAGACCGGGCATCGCGCCCGCCGTGCCGGAGGCCGTCGATCCCTGCCGCGACTGGAAAAAGACGGTGCTGAGCCGGGCGGCCTCTTCCTCGGCGCGGCGGCGCTGCTCGGCCTCGCTGACGCCGGGCATCGGGGTGACGGGTGCGACGACTGGCTGACCGTTGTTCTGCGCGCTCAAGATGGGGCCGCCGAGGTCGCCGAGCAGCGCCGGGCCGGTATAGTCCTTGGGTAAGCCGGCGAGACCGTCGGCTGTTGATTGCCGCTAAGAACTGACCCGGCGTTTCCACCGAGAATTGACCCGCCTGTTAGGTATGTTTCGGGTCTGCGGTCGTGGTCAAGTTCCTCGTCTTCTCCTTTGTCGTTTTAGAGCGGTTTTCGACCGTTATGAATCGAAAGGTGCTTCCGGCGGATCGGAATTTCTGATTCAGCCCCCTTGCTGGTGATGGAGGCCGGCATGGATGGGCCAACCTCTTTCGATGGATTTGCGTTC